>OIRI01000236.1_pt1 | contig 17377 bp, 14 predicted proteins | sample 1586231 | NCBI WGS metagenome assembly OIRI01 (sample SAMN02675048, study PRJEB24791) | human gut metagenome, SKBSTL034 | isolation source: stool | host: Homo sapiens | place: USA | reverse complement strand
CCACGGTATTATCGTAACCGCGTGAATGCGGGACTTCATGTTATTAACCCGAAGATATTGGAAATTTGTAAGATTGATGCCGAAACGATAGGGAAGATGGGAAATGACAGAAAGCCTGTAAAGGTTGATTTGGATCGCCAGTTATTGAAGCCTTTGGCCGGAACAGGAAAGATGTTCTGTTACGACAGCCCAGAGTATGTTAAAGATATGGGAACGCCAGATAGATACTATTCTGTGTGTGCCGATTATCGTGAGGGTCGCGTTACAGGAAAAAATCTGAAAAATAAGCAGAAAGCGATATTCCTTGACAGAGATGGAACTATCAATAAATATGTTGGATTTCTTCGGAACATTGACGAATTTGAACTGATAGATGGTGTCGCAGAAGCAATTCGTAAAATTAACGAGTCAGGGTGTCTTGCAATCGTTGTAACGAATCAGCCTGTAATTGCTAGGGGCGAGGTATCTTTTGATGAGTTGGAGGAAATTCACAACAAGATGGAAACACTCCTTGGCAAAGAGGGGGCATATTTGGATGCAATCTATTATTGCCCTCATCATCCGCATAAAGGGTATGCGGGTGAGCGTCCAGAGCTGAAGATTGACTGCGATTGCCGGAAACCAAAGCCTGGAATGCTGTTGAAAGCAGCTGAAGACTTTAACATTGATCTATCACAATCTTGGATGATTGGTGATGGAGAAAATGACATTAAGGCTGGTATCAATGCAGGGTGCAAAGCTGTGCTGATAGGAAATGGCAAAGAAAACTTCAATCAAATGATGACTGTGAATTCGCTGTTGGAGTTTACAAAGAAGTGCTTATAAAGAAAATTTACGGAGAATGAAAATGAACGAGTTGAAAGAGAATATAAAAAAACATATAGATTTTCTTTGCGAGCGCTATCCTGCATTGAAGGTTGTGGAATCTGATATTGCTACGGCATATCGGATTCTAGAAGATTCTTATAAAAATGGCGGAAAGCTGTTGGTTGCAGGAAATGGCGGTTCTGCTGCAGATGCAGAACATATCGTCGGAGAACTGATGAAAGGGTTCAAACTTCCAAGAAAGCCGAAAGCAGATTTTGCAGAGAAGTTAATTCAAGAAAATGCAGAATTAGGAGTTGTTTTAGCTGAAAAATTGCAAGGAGCGCTTCCGGCGATTGCTTTAGACGGGGCTAGAGATATAATAGGGTCAACCAAGAAAACCTACGATAACTAAAGGGTTTTGACGGCTTGAGTTGTCCTTCAAAAGTTTATTTGTTGAAAAGACTGCAAGATACGGAAAATCCGGGGTTATATGTAGGAGGCTTTTGGAAGCTCTGTTTTGACCCACAAAAAGGAGCAGCAAATAAAGATTGAAGGAGAGTTCAAGCCTACGGTGGATTGCCTTTGTGCGCCCCGCCGTAGGTTTGTTTTTATCCATAAGGGAATAGATGCAACATTAGCGATAAAATGTGAGGATGGAATAGAGGAATGAATTCAAAAAAAGAAGTGCAGCACGTATACCTTGTCGGCGCGAAGTCATTGGGGGCTTACGGAGGTTATGAGACCTTTGTCTACAAGCTCACAGAGTATCACCAGAATAAAGAAAACATCAAATATCATGTTGCCTGCAAAGCCAATGGCGATGGCTGCATGGATGAGAGCAAATTTGATGGCGTGACAAAAATCAACGACCACGAATTTGAATTCCACAATGCCCACTGCTTCAAAATTGATGTTCCTCAGATTGGGCCTGCGCAGGCAATTTATTATGATGTTGCTGCACTAAAGGCTTGTTGCGAACATATCAAGAAAAACCATATCCCGCATCCGATTGTTTACATCATGGCTTGCCGCATTGGGCCTTTTGCTAGTCATTTTTACAGAGAAATCCATAAACTGGGTGGAACTGTGTATCTGAACCCGGATGGACATGAGTGGATGAGGGCAAAATGGTCGGCACCAATTCGGAAGTATTGGAAGATTTCTGAGCAGATGATGGTCAAATATTGCGACCTTGCTATCTGTGACTCTGTGAATATCGAAAAGTATATCCATGAATGCTATGACGGTAAGGGCATCCAAGGAAGTAGTCCGAAAACAACCTTCATTGCGTACGGTGCAGATCTGACCCTTAGTAAGTTGGCTGATGACGATGAGAAGCTGATGAACTGGTATAGAGAAAAAGGACTGACGAAAAAGGACTACTACCTTGTCGTCGGTCGTTTTGTACCGGAGAACTCTTTTGAAGTTATGATTCGGGAGTTCATGAAAAGCAAGAGCAAAAAGAACTTTGCGATTATTACGAATGTGAATGAAAAGTTCTTAAATGAGCTTGAGGAAAAACTTCATTTCAAGAGTGATAAGAGAATCAAATTTGTCGGCACTGTTTACGATCAGGAACTGCTGAAGAAGATTCGTGAGAATGCCTATGCTTATTTCCACGGTCATACGGTTGGTGGTACGAACCCGTCTCTGATTGAAGCTCTCGGCAGTACAGATTTAAACCTGCTAGCTGATGTTGGTTTTAATAAAGAAGTCGCAGAGGATTGTGCTCTTTATTGGAGCCGCAAGCCGGGTAGCCTTGCAAAGTTGATTGATAAGGCAGACCGAATGAGTGCAGATGAAATTGCAGAGATGGGCCGGAGAGCTAAGAAGCGTGTGGCAGAAGAGTACACATGGGATAAGATCTGCGGACAGTATGAAAATGTATTTGTGGGGAAAATAAACAATGGGTGATACAAGAAAATATAGAAACATTGATGCTCTTAGAACATTTGGATGTCTGGCAATTATAGCTTGGCATGTTAAAGCAAATACCGGATTTAGTACGGGGGGGGGTACTAGACAAGGTTATACCATCCTTTGACTATCTAGTTTATCTATTCATGATAATCAGCGGTTTTGGGATGTGCAACGGATATTATCAAAAGTTAAAAACAGGAACTTATAGTATAGACGCGTTTTATTCAAAAAGGTACAAGAGAACAGTTCCCTTTTTTGCACTGCTGATACTTTTAAATTGTGTTATCGAATTCACTCCAAAGACAGTATGCGAAGGCTTAATGGAGATAACAATGCTGTTTGGTTTTTTGCCAAACAATACGTTAAGTACAATCGGAGTTGCATGGACACTTGGTGCTATATTTGCATTTTACATTATATTTCCGTTTATTGTTTTCCTTCTCTATAGTCCAAAAAGGGGAATAGTGTCCTTTGTGATATCCTTGGTAATTACATATATGTGCCAGTGCTATTTTATGACAGAAAGATTTGTTACGGAAAATTTTGTGATGCGTCATTCATTTTTGTATTGCTTGCCATATTTTCTCATAGGTGGGATTGTATATTTGTATAAAGATGAAATTGAACGTTTTGTAAATCAATTTAAAGTAATTAGTCTTTGTGTTGTGTTAGCTTTGACGGTAGGCTATTACATTACCCCTGACGTAATAAATTCTATCAATATAGTGGTTATTAAAACCTTGATACTTTATACTGGATGGCTGGGTTTAGCTTTGGGATATGACAATAGGTTGATGAATAATAAATTTACAAATTATATTAGCAATTTAAGCATGGAGATGTATTTATCTCACATGGTTGTCTTTAGAATTGTAGAGAAAATAGGTATTATGGAGAGAATTGAAAGTCCAGTTATCAGATATATGACAACTTATTTACTGTTGGTGATGTTATTGGTAATGGGATTAACAATTTATAGAAAAGCAATAAACAAATTAGATGAATTAAGGTGAGAATTGAGAATATGAATCAACATTTGTCGATTGAAAAAACAGGAATACAAGGGCTGTACGTTGTAAATCCAGCGTCATATAAAAGTGATGAAGATTTAATTGTGGAAACATATAACAGTCAAGAACTACTTAAAAATAGCTTAAATATGACTTTTGTTCAGGAAAACCAGTCGATGAGTGTTAAGGGCGTTCTGCGAGGATTACATGTTCAAAAGAACTTCCCGCAAGGGAAATTGGTGAGAGTTGTAAGAGGAAAAATATACGATGTCGCTGTAGACACAAGGACTACTTCTTCAACCTACGGAGATTGGTATGGTGTTGAACTCTCAGCAGATAATAAAAAACAATTTTATATACCAGAAGGTTTTGCACATGGATTTTATGTGATTTCTGATATTGCAGAGGTGTGTTTTAAGGTTTCTGACTATTGGCATCCGAATGATGAGATTGGAATACCGTGGAATGATCCAGAGCTGAAGATAAATTGGCCTATAAAAGAAAATGAGATGCCAATTATTGCAGATAAAGACCTACATTATGATTCTTTTTCTCTGTTAAAAGAAAAATTGGTCCAAAGAGAGGAATAGCAACATGAAAATACTATTAATACATAAGTTCCATTATATGTTGGGTGGAACAGAAACATTTCATTATAATTTGGCAGAGGCGTTAACTGCAGCAGGGCATGAAGTCATTTTCTTTTCAATGTATGATGAAAGAAATATACCGTGTGCGCAAGATAAATATTTTGTTTCAAATGTAGATTATAATGATCCCAATTTGAGTACATTTAAGAAAATCAAAATGGGAATTAAATTAATATATTCTTTTGAATCTAAACATAACATCGAAAAACTAATTCGGGATGAAAAGCCAGACATTGCCCATATTGGATTGTTGCATCGCCAAATTACATTTTCGGTAGTTGATGTTTTGAAGAAATATAACATTCCGGTTGTGATGCACTTGCATGAATTGACAGCAGTGTGTCCTTGTTATACGATGCTGCGACAAGACGGAACTATATGCAGTGATTGTGCGACAAAAGGATATTGGAATTGTGTGAAAAATAAGTGCATGAAAGGCTCTCTTGCAAAGAGTGTATTGGCATATATAGAAGCTCAATTTCTTAGATATGGGCATTATTATGACAAAATTGACTTATATATTGCGGAATGCAATTTTTATAAAAATTTAGTAGAAAAAGCTCATTTTACACATTCACCAATAATCAAGATGAATAATTTCTTGCCGATAAATCAGGAGTACAAAGCCTATTATGAGCATGACAATTATATTCTGTATTTTGGAAGATATGCAAGAGAAAAAGGCGTTTTGACAATTTTAAAGGCATATGCCAAGATGCATTGTGATGAAAAATTGGTTCTGGTTGGTAAGGGATCGGAAGAAGAAAGAATAAAAAATTTTGTTAAGGAACACAATCTTGAGGGTCGCGTTCAAGTAAACGGTGCAATTTTCGGCGAAGAAATGGATCGTATAATTGAACGCGCCAAAGTTGTTCTTGTACCGTCAGAATGGTATGAAAATGGGGCATTTGTTGCATTACAGGCCTTGGCTAAAGGGAAGATTGTTGTTGCAAGTGATATTGCAGGTCTTTCTGAAATTGTACAAGATGGTGAAACTGGATATCTGGCAGAACCGGGAAATCCTGATAGCTTTGCAATAGCTATTCAGAAAGCTTTAAACTTGACAGAAACCGAGTATAGAAATATGAGCGCGCGCATAGTAGCGTATGCAAAAAAGCGATGCGATGCGGAAAACTATATAGAGAAACTCTGCAAAATTTACGAAGAACTAATAAATGGGAAACAGCATAAGGAGAACGGATGAAAAAGAAAGCATTGATAGTTGTGAATCTTGCTGGTTTTCTACATTTTCTGTGGAATGATATCGCGACACTTCAAGAAATGGGATATGAAGTGTCAGTGGCAATGAATGAAAATTCTGCGGCAGGCCCTAACCTGATTGAAATTCCTAAACTGGAAGAAATGGGGATTGCACATTATCAGGTAGAATTTGATACAAAAAGCCCGGTGTCAACTCAAAATATTCAGGCTTATAAACAATTAAAACTTATTTTGAAAACGAATAAGTATGATTTGATTCATTGTCATACACCTATTGTTGGCATTTTAACCAGAATGGCTGCAAGGAAATATAGAAAAGCTGGAACAACAGTTATATATACCACACATGGATTTGCATTCACAGACAGATCATCAAAAAAGAGTTGGATTGTTTATTTTACAGCTGAAAAGCTAATGTCAAGATTTTGTGATGCTATTATTACGATAAATCATGAGGACTATGGTAATGCAAAAAAAATGCATTGCCCCAAGGTTTATGTTATTCCGAGCGTTGGCTTAGATAATCATAGGTTTGCAAATTTAAGAATTAACAGAGATGAGTATAGAGCATCATTTGGCGTAAACTCAAAAGATCATATGGTTTTAGCTGTGGGTGAATTGTCATCGAGAAAAAACCAGAAAATTATTATAGAAGCCTTAGGAACGCTTGATAGAAAAGAACAGTACATATTTGTAATCTGCGGAACAGCAGTTGTTAATTCAACAATCGAGGAAGAACTCAAAGAAACAGCCTCCAGATTAGGAGTCAGGATTTTCTTGGCAGGACATAGACTTGATATTCCAGAGATAAATGCATGTGCGGATGTTGCTGTTATTCCATCCGTAAGAGAAGGATTTGGAATGACGGGAGTGGAGGCACTTGCATCAGGTGTACCTGTTGTGGGATCTGATGTGCAGGGGATAAGAGAATATGTAATTCCGGGAAAAACAGGATATCTTTGTGATCCGTACGATGCACATCAGTTTGCAGAAGCTATTGAAAATATCGTAAACCTGACTCCGGAAGCAAGGAACCAGATGGCAGCTGCTTGCAAAAAAAAGGCAGAAGAATTTGATGTATCTAAATCTATTGCCGCCATGAAGAACATATATCAGGAAGTATTAAGCAATGACAGAAAATATGAAGAATAAAGATGTGACGTCGCTGGTTAGTGTTGTTGTACCAATATATAATGTTGAATCTTATCTGAAAGAATGTGTTGATTCGATTCTTTTTCAAACATATAAGAATATCGAGGTAATTTTAGTGGACGATGAGTCTCCGGATTCATGCGGGAAAATGTGTGATGATTATGAGAAAATGGATACGAGGATTAAGGTTGTTCACAAGAAAAATGGTGGTCTGTCTGATGCCAGAAATGCAGGTATGAAGGTTGCGACAGGGGATTTAATCACTTTTGTTGACAGTGATGATTACATTTCAAAAGACTTTATAGAAATTCTCTTTGAAGCTATGTTAGAGAATAAATCCGACATAGCTATTGCAAATATGAAGAGAACGAGTAAGCGAGATGAGAAAAACACTTCAACAGCTTGGAAAACGTCTAATTTTAAATCCGAAGATGCTTTGATTAGTATGCTATATGGTATACCATTTGGCACATCTGCGTGTGGTAAACTTTTTAAGAGAAACCTATTTAAGGGCGTGGAATTTCCATATGGTAAATTCTCTGAAGATCTTTTTACAATCTATAAAACAATCTTGAAGAGTAAGAGCGTAACTTATGTAGAATTTGATGGCTATTTCTACTATTACCGGGATGAAGGAAGTATAGTTGTCTCAGGTTATAAGGAAAAGCATTTAGAAGCTTTAGATGCTGTTGATGATATCGCCGGAGCGGTAAAAGGAAAAACGCAGTTTGATAATGCATTATCGACTCAATATATAAATGTCATATATGATATTGCAGCAAGAAATCCACAGCCTTTAGAATTCCGGAATAAGCGTATTCAGAGCATCTTGAAAGCACATCGAATAAATGTGCTAAAAGATGGTAATGCCCCAAAGAGATTACGGGCTTTTGCTGCGATATCATTATTTGGAAATAGAATAGCACTTAAGGTTGTCGTTGCGAGAAACAGGAAGTGGAAGGTGTAAAGAGGGGAGGCAAAAAGAGATGACACCATATATTGTTGTATTTATGATTTCGATAGGTCTTTTTGCGCTTTCTGATCGGGTGAAATATACACAAAGGAAACCGATTGTATTCATATCAGTTATGGCATTGTGTTTGTTAGCAGGAATGAGAGCGGTGGGTGTTGGAACAGATACACGAGTTTATTTAATGCCTGTTTATGAGGCAGCGAAAAGAAGCCATAGCATTGGTGAGTATTTGAACTCATCTTTCCATGCTTTCACATGGACAACAGATTATGTGAAGGATATGGAACCATTGTTTCCGTTATTAGTTTTGATTGTAACAAAAATTACAGGTTCATTATATTGCGTTCAAACTATACTGGAATTATGTGTGATTCTGCCACTATATGTTGCCGTTAGAAAAGATAAGAACACAAGCCTTGGGATGGCGATGTTTGTCTTTTGCATGGCATTTTATAATCCCTCGATGAATATGATGCGTCAGTCAATCGCTATGTCTTTAGGAGTCCTGGGATTTGAATATTGGAAAAATGCAGAAAAGAAAAATGCGTTTATCTGTGTGATTATTGCTTTCTTATTCCACACAAGCTCATTGCTGATATTACTGATTTATCTTCTGTATGATTATATTGTCAAAGGAACAACTTTGAGCATAACAGGAAACAATGTTAGTAAGAGAAATGAAACTCCTAGAATGCTGATATCTATGGGGATTGGTTTCGTAGTGATGATTATGATGTCAGCGATTGTGTCTGCTTTGTCGGCTGTTGGATTTGGGGAATATGTCAGCTACGTTACAGGAAAATTGGTTTTTATGCCAAACCAGCTTTTAATCCGTATTCCTCAAATAATATTGATCATCTGGAGTTATAGATATTTGAGAAAAGATGGAGAAGACATTTCATTTTTCTTGGTTATGGAGGTATATGCAGTCTTGTTTTCACAGTTTACCAGTGTGAGCGGGTATGGTGGAAGAATTGCTTTATACTTTGCGATTTTTGAGGTGCTTGTCATATCACAGGCAATGAGTGCATTAAAACCAAGAAAAAGCGGAATAATTATTCGACCGTTAATCATAGGATATTATATGTTTTATTGGTGGTACTATTTTGTATTTGTTGGTGCGCATCAAACAGTACCGTATATATTTATGAGATAGAGGAGAAACGAGTAGATGGATAAAAAAATCGGTATTATGTCTATGCAAAGGATTATTAATTATGGATCTTTTTTGCAAGCGTATGGTTTGAAAAAAATGATTGAGTCGGTTTCAAAATCAGAAGTTGAATTTATAGATTACAGATTTGGTGTTGATATTACAAATAGATTAAAAAAACCGCAGTCTAAAGCTGAAAGCATAGTGGATAAGATTCTGAAAAACAGAACCCCATGGAATTATCTGAAAAAAAAGAACTTTTTCAAAGAAATAGAAAGAAATTTAATCCTGGATTTAAAGAATATTGGGGTTGATAAACTGAATTATGACTGTGAGGTTGACACGTTAGTGATTGGAAGTGATGAAGTATTTAATTGTACTCAAAAGACTTGGTTTGGTTTTTCGTCTCAATTATTTGGGAAAGGACTGAATGCAAGTCGGATCATTACGTATGCAGCATCCTTTGGTGCGACTACTATAGACAAATTACAACTTGTCGGCAAAAAGGAAATTGTCTCAAGTTTATTGCATGATTTAGATGCCATTTCTGTGCGTGACGAGAATAGCATGAAAGTTATTGAAGAACTAACCGGTAGAACTCCTTGGCTTCATGTTGATCCAGTGTTGATATTTGATTATAATCAATTTATACCTGATAAATTCAATAGGAATGAATATATAATTGTTTATACATATCCGGGAAGAATTACTGATAAAAAGGAAATAAGTTCTATCAGAAATTTTGCTAAATCAAAAGAACTGAAGTTGATATCAATAGGACACTATTTTTCATGGTGTGATGAAGTTGTTATTCCTACTCCGTTTGAAGTACTAGCTTATTTTAAAGGAGCATCTTATATTATTACTGATACATTTCATGGTAGTGTATTCTCTATGAAATTTAATAAAGAATTTTGTACTATAGTACGAGATATGAATAGTAATAAATTGGTGTCTTTATTAAAACAGTTTGGACTAGAGAATCGTATAGTTACCGATATGAATAAAATGCAAAAGATTTTGGAAACTCCCATTGATTATGCAGGTGTAAATAAAATAATAATGGAGGAAACAAAACGGTCTATTACTTATTTGACACAAAATATCAGATAATGAACTCTTTGTTAGTTACCTACATTTTGCAAACAGAGAAATGGACGTCTCCCGAACTTTTCGAAACGAAAAACAGAATTTACACCTTTCTCAACCCCGTATCTTATCTCATAGCTTTAGAAAACAAATCTTTATTTGAACAATTCGATGGTATTTTTGCCGATGGCTCTTTACTGGTTTCTGCCATAAGATTAGTATACGGAAAGCGAGTGACCAGACGTAGCTTTGATATGACCTCCCTTGCTCCCGAATTGTTGAATTATCTCATGGAAAGCCGTAAAACGCTCTATATCGTAGCCTCGGGTCAAGAACAAGTGGAGTGTTCTGTGAGGATATTTCAAGAGCAGTATCCGGAGTTACGCATTGCAGGGTTCAGGAACGGATATTTCTCTTCGGATGCTGAAATGAATAAGGAAGCTTCTCATATAGTCGAATTAAATCCGGATTTTCTGATAGTAGGTATGGGGGCCTTGATGCAGGAAAAGTTTCTGCTTAAGGTAAAAAAGATGGGTTACCAAGGCATCGGCTTTACGTGTGGTGGCTTTGTTCACCAAACGGCAATGAATAGGATGCACTATTATCCGAACTGGGTTGATAAGATGAATTTGCGTTTCGTTTATAGAATGTATAAAGAGAAACATACACGTACAAGATATCTGCAAGCTGCATTCTTGTTTCCGGTACGCTTTATCGGGGAAAGAATTTTCGGATGAAAGAGCAGACTTTGCTTATTGCCATGTAAATAATGGAGAATGGCAACAACAGGACGAAGATAGCAGTAGGAATAATTTTTCCGAGTATTTTTAATACATCTGTTTTCATGCTGCAAATATAAATTAAAATTCATAGAATAGTGAAATTAAGAACTCTAATATTTCTGGGGGGACTCTTTGGAGGAATGAATGTTATCAAAGGGCAGGCTTTTTATGGTACTACAGGACTACTTCATGCACCTACTGCCGTTATGCAGAAAGATAAAACCGTTATGCTGGGAGGAAATATGCTTGATGTAAATATACTTTCCCGATATTGGGTGAGAAGTGAATATCATCCCTATACCTATAACTATTATATAAATTGTACTTTGTTTCCTTGGCTGGAAGTAGCATATACTTGTACGTTGGTAAAGGGGATACATGGTTCTTCTTATTGGCCTCAGCAAACTTGGGGCAGGTTTACCAATCAGGACAGATCGTTTCATTTCCGGTTGAGGGCATGGAAAGAAGGCTGGTGGAAGGCTTGGACGCCTCAGGTAGTGATTGGTGCGAATGATCCGGGAAGCCATTCTTCAAATGGAGGTGGAGACATAGATTGGGGGGGCGGTGGTAGCGGAAACCACAATTACTTGACACGTTATTATCTGGCGGCAACGAAACATGTTGAATTTAGTGGAATAGGTACAGTGGGGGTTCATGTAGCTTGGGTTATCGGTAAAGCTATGAGTGATGTGCATTATAGCCGTCCTGCTGCAGGGGTAAACTTTCATTTTGGCATGAAGGGCGAAGGTTTCTGGCAGAAAGCTCTGAATGGATTTAATCTGATGGCGGAAGTGTGTCCCGGACATGCGGAAGATCTGCATACAGCAACTTATACTGTGAATGTGGGTGGAACTTATTCAATATGGAAAGACCATATCAATCTTATTGCTGAACTGAATGACGGTAAATTTTTTAGCGGAGGTATATTCTTTAAATTACATCTCAAATAACTGACTTGATTTCTAGTGGATGAAGCATTATAAGAATAGCCGGAATCACTTGGAAAAAGTAGTTCCGGCTATTCTTATATAACGATATTTGTATGTCCTGTTTTTATTATCCTACAATGTATTTAGCATTCTTGCCGCTTATTTTACGAATGAATACCACAAGCAGCCACGATACGCCAAATGCCACGATTGCGGCAGCGGGAATTTGTAAAGGCACGGGAACACCGATATTGCGCATCAGGACTACACCCGGACCTGTGAAAAAATAATGTATCATATAGATGCCAAAACCACATACGGTCAAGTTTGCCAGCATACGCTGGATCAGTTCTGAGCGTACTTTTACTTTCTTGGCTATGAGGAAGAAAGGGATAGTCATCATAATCACATTCAAAGAATTATAGGTGAAGAACAGTTCCAACATTTCATCAGTGCATTGTGGTAATGCGGTCATGTGGCGGAAACCGAAGAATGTGACCATGTAACCTGCCAGAAACATGGGGATACAGACTGACAGTGTCTTACTCCATGACCAGTCGTGGTTGCGCAGATAGTGTCCCAATAGCAAGTACCCGTTGAATCCGGCAAAATAATAGAGCATATTGAACGAGTTCCACGCACAGCCTCCCCAAATGTATGGGGATACGAACTGATAATAATAAGGTAACAAGCCGGTTATTCCCCATGCGACAAGAAACCATAGTTTGGCTTTCTCCGAGGCCTTTTCTACCCATGCGGAGAAAATAGGAAGGTATAGATATAATCCGATAAGCAGATAGATATACCACATATGTACGTCTAATAAAGAGAAATTGAGAGGCATTTCTGCTATATAACCCAATGATACGTTGAGTGACTGACGGGCGGCTTCTTCACCGCTATAAGGGAAAAAGTCAAGGATTATTTCAGGATTAAGTCCCAACAATCCTGTAAACCAGGGAAATAAATTATAAATGACACTCCAGATAAGGAACGGCCAGAATACACGGCTGATTCTTTTTTTGTAGAAAGCGGATATTTCGCCACGTACGGGGAGCAGCAATGCTCCTGTAATCATGACAAACAGTGGGACACACGGACGGAGAAAGGCTCCGTAGGCGGCTCCCCAGAATTTGATTTCATCAATGTTGGCTGGCGGTTCGCCGGGGTAAAAGTTGAACGGGTCTGCACTATGGCAGCAAACTACGGTGAACATGGCTACCAAACGGACAACGTCCAGCCATACCACATGTTTTCTTGTGGTATTCATAGCAATAGGTTGATTCATAATTTAATTTTTGATTTGACAGGCACAAAGGTACGCTTTCTTTGAGGATTATTTATTGTTTTGGAACAAAAAAAGACTATCCGCAATCATACTACAAAACGAGAATCCTCCCACCGCAAGATCCACAATCATTTGTCTTTTGCAGGGGGAGGATTTCTATTTAGAGTTAGAGGGTTACTTTAGTCCTCTGTTCTTCAGCAACGGATCAATACCGGGCTCTTTGCCACGGAAATTGACATACATATCCATCGCATCGTCAATGCAGCCGGGAGTGAGGATATATTTACGGAACTTCTCTGCTACTTCCTGATTGAAGATATCGCCCGTTTCCTTGTATGCCTCGTATGCGTCACAATCCAGCACTTCCGCCCAAATATAACTATAGTAACCGGCAGTATATCCACCACCCATAGTATGGTTGAAATAAGTGGTGCGATAGCGTGACGGAATTTGTTTCAGCAATCCGCGCTTGCCTAATGTTTCTGCTTCAAACTGTACAACGTCCATATCATCGGGGACTTCTTTCAATACGTGGTAATCCATATCCAGCAGGGAAGCTGCTAAGTATTCAGTCGTAGCGAAGCCTTGCCCGTATTTGCCACTCTTGTCCATTTTTTCAACCAGTCCGGCAGGAATGACTTCACCTGTCTGATAATGTTTGGCATATACATTCAATACCTCCGGCTCAAAAGCCCAATGCTCATCTATCTGTGACGGCAGTTCCACAAAATCACGCGGAACACTAGCCACACCATAATAATGTACATCTTTGAAAAGATTGTGTAAAGCGTGTCCGAATTCGTGGAACAAGGTATTCGCTTCGTCTGCACTGAGCAAAGCGGGTTGTCCGGCTGCCGGTTTGGTAAAGTTGCATACCACGGTTACTACAGGAGCCACTTTCTTGCCGTCCTTGTAGGTCTGTGAACGATAGCTTCCGCACCATGCACCACCTTTCTTGCTGGCACGCGGAAAGAAGTCCATATAGAGCACACCTAGATGAGAACCGTCTTTGTCCTTACATTCGAATGCCTGTGCATCGGGATGAGGGAGGGGAAGATTGTCCAGCTGGGCGAAAGTGATACCGTACAGTTTGTTGGCAACATAGAACACACCGTCACGTACGTTTTCCAGTTTCAGATAAGGACGTACCTGATTTTCATCCAAGTCGAATTTGGCTTTCTTGGCTCGGTCTGCATAATAACGCCAGTCCCAACCTTCGGCTGTGAAGGTTTTTCCGTCTTTCTTTATTTCGGCATTGATATCTGCCAGTTCTTCTTTGGCTTTGGACAGAGTAGGTGTCCAAATCTGGTCTAATAATTTATATACGGCATCCGGTGTTTTCGCCATACGTTCTTCCAGTGCAAAGGAAGCATAGTTTTCATATCCCATCAGCTTGGCTTTTTCCAGACGGGCTTTGAGCAGTTTGCGTACCACTTCCTTGTTGTCGTATTCATTTCCGTTATTTCCTCTGTTAATGTATCCTTTGAATATCTTTTCACGCAGGTCTCGGTTATCGGCATATTGCAGGAAAGGCATGACGCTGGGATTATGCAGGGTGAAAATCCATTTGCCTTCCATGCCTGCTTCTTTAGCTGTTTCGGCAGCACTGGCAATCAGGTTTTGGGGTAATCCGGCTAAGTCTTCTTCTTTGTCCACGATCAATTGGAAAGCATTGGTTTCCTTCTGCATATTTTGGCCGAAGGTGAGCTGTAACATGGAAATCTCACTATTTAATTCACGCAGTTTTTTTTGACTTTCGGCATCCAGGTTGGCACCTCCACGTACAAAATCTTTATAGGTTTCTTCCAACAACTTCTTTTGCTCTTTGTCCAAATCGCCGGGATTTTCATAGACAGCTTTGATGCGTGCAAAAAGTTTTTCATTTAAGGCGATGTCATCGCTGTGTTTTGATTGTAGTGGAGAGAGTTCACGGCTCAGTGCGTCCATTTCATCATTGGTATTGGCGCTTTTCAGTCCGTAGAATACGGTGCTGACTTTACGAAGTAACGCTCCGCTTTGATCCAGTGCTGCAATGGTATTCTGGAAAGTGGCGGGTTCGGGGTTGTTCACTATAGCGTCAATCTCTTTCTGTTGTTCTTCCATGCCCTGCAAAAAGGCGGGTTTGTAATGTTCCATCTTGATTTGGTCGAAAGGAGGAACCTGGAAGGGAGTTGTGTACTCTGAAAGGAATGGATTTCCGGTAGGGGCTGCCTGTTTCCCTTGCGAACCGCAACCGCTTAATATGGCAACCGCACAGGCTGCCAAAAGAATGTGTTTCATAATAATTTGTTTTATATAGGTGATAATGCAAAGATAGTAAAATAAGGCAAATTCCAATAAGTTTGAAGCGTAGAACTATTTGTTTGTTTTCATAGTCTGTCTAATTATCATACATCATTGTCTAATAATTAGACAGACTGTTTCTTTTTGCTATTTTGCAATGTGTTGTTAATCAGTTATTTGTTTGCGTGGCACGGTTTTGGCATTTATATTATAGAGAACGAATTATAGAAACTTTAGTTTCTTATACACTTTATGGGAAGTAACGTTGTGAAACGGGACTTCTCTCTTTTAAAATAATAATAATTAAAAACACGAAATATGAAACAGATTTATTATGTCATTCAGGCTTTGATACATGGACGTGGAGCTAATATTATAAAAATAATATCATTGACATTGGGAATTACGGTAAGTATATTGATATTTGCACGTGAGGCCTTTGAATTTAGTTATGATACATGTTATGATGACTACGAACGCTTGTGTATCGTTAAAACTGTCTGGTTTTATAATGGCGGTGAACATCCCAGTTATATAACCTTGGGACCGGTTGCCGGCGCTTTGTTGGAAAATTTTTCGGAGGATTTGGAATGCGCTACTACTACACAACAATGGTGGCAAAATAGTGCATGGTTTTATAATGATCACCGTTTTCAGACGAATGCCATGACAGCTGATTCAAGTTTTTTTAAAACAATGGGTGTTACGGTTTTTACCGGAGATCCTAAAGAACTGAATAATCCAGATGTTCTTTTTATTAGCCGTAGTTTGGCAAAAGAAATGTTTGCCAGCCAAGATCCTGTAGGGAAGACAGTTGTCTATAATAAACAGATGCCTATGACCGTGAAGGGTGTATATGAAGATTTTCCGGAAAATTCTTCTTTGTATCGGTCGCAGATTGTTATGTCCATGGCAACAGCTCGCAAATATGATTGGGGATATTGGGGATGGGATGGTGGAGACAGCTACATGGCGTGTGTTCGTTTACGTAAATCTGCCAATTTGGATAATTTGAATATCAAGATAAAAAAATATATAGAAGAAATCAGACAGGAGAAAGGAGTTACCATATCTTTAGTTCCGATAAAGGATTTTCGCATAGACAGTGGATCTAGTTCCATGCGTATGATAGGAATATTGATAATTTTGGCTACTGTTATTTTATTCATTGTGACATTGAATTATGTATTGATTTCTATTTCTTCTATGAGTCGTCGTGCCAAGTCAATAGGGGTACATAAATGTAATGGAGCGGGTTCAGGAAGTATATTCGCCATGTTTATGTGGGAAACGGTTGTTGTTCTTGTTATTTCGTTATTGCTGATGGGATTTTTGTTATTGAATTTCCGTGATATGATAGAAGATATTTTGGGGGTTTCACTGAATGGGCTGTTTGGCTGGGAGAATATATGGGCGCCGCTTTGTGTGGTTCTATTCTTGCTTATAATAGGTGGAGTATTGCCGGGACAGCTATTTTCACGGGTTCCTGTTACGCAGGTCTTTCATCGATATACGGATGGCAAGAAAGGCTGGAAGCGTCCTTTGCTGTTTGTACAATTCTCTGGTGTTGCCTTTATATTCAGCTTGTTGACATTGATCCTGACTCAGAGTTATCACATCATTTCCAAGAATCGTGGCTTTGATTATGAGCGTGTGGCTTATGCCGATGGTGCGTACTTTAAAAAAGATTCGGAAGCAGCACACGCTATTATCAAGAGTTTTCCTTATGTAGAAGATTTAACTAGTAGCAGCAATCTCATTGTGGATGGACTAAGTGGAAGTGGTGTCACTACCGATGACGGAAAATGGTTGAGTATGCGTTGGATGATGGCAGATAAGAATTTTGCACCTTTTATGAAACTGGACTTTGTAAAAGGACGTAATCTTGCAGCTCCCGATGAGATACTAGTAAATGAAACCTTTCTGAGAATGATGCATTGGGAAGAGAATCCTGTTGGTAGGCAAGTGCATGATAAAGATATGATATATGGCAATATTGTGGGTGTAATGAAAGACTTTTCGACAGAAAATCCTGCCTATGTAGGTATTCAGCCTTTGTTTATGACTTACCAGAGAACGTTTGGTGGTATGTTGCAGGTACGTTTGAAAGAACCTTTTGA
>OIRI01000234.1_pt1 | contig 17407 bp, 10 predicted proteins | sample 1586231 | NCBI WGS metagenome assembly OIRI01 (sample SAMN02675048, study PRJEB24791) | human gut metagenome, SKBSTL034 | isolation source: stool | host: Homo sapiens | place: USA | reverse complement strand
GTAATGGAGTTATTCCATTGGAAACACTATAATTATCATATAGGCACAATTCTCCGTTTCGATGAATTATCTTTACTCCAAACAAATTTGCATCTTGATATACAGGAATGTTTTTAAGCAACACAAAAGTACCCATTGCAATATGTTGGATTGAGTCACTATATTTTTGCAATAATTCTATGGTTTCAATTGCATCCGCATAAGTTTCGCCAGGAAACCCAAAAAAGAACATTGGCATAGTTTTGATTTTAAGCTCTCTGCAATAATCAAAAATCTGTGATATGCGTTCTTTGTTTGTCCCTTTTTGCATTTTGCCTAGGATTTTGTCACTGCCCGATTCGAGGCCAAAAAACATCAAAGAGCAACCGCCCTTTTTAATTTCACTCAAATATGAATAATTGAGAAAAGAATCAAAACGGAATTCGGAGTACCAATGAAACGACAATCCGCTTTCATATATTCTCTTTGCGATAATTTTTCCAATCCAAGCTGTCATGGCTTCATCGACAAAATAAAAATTTTCTACACCATAAATTTTATAAAGCCTGTACAAATCATCAAAAACATAATTACCTAAATCGATATCATTTTGTGCGTATCTTTTTACACATATATCTTTGTAAGATTGATATCCACAAAAGCTGCACTTTCCCCAATAACAGCCAATTGACATGGCGTATGGTAATATATTATGAGGAACGAGATATCTTTGCAATGAATAATCAGAAAAGTCCGGCAGAGCCCTTTTGATTTGTGGAAGGGGAAGATTGTTATGGATGAATGAATGCCCATTACTACGCATACACCCAGGAATATAATCTAGGGTGTCGTATTCTATTATATTATTCCATGGATACTCACCGGCATAAATTATCAATGCATCAGAATATTCAGCAAAGATATTTAATGCGCTTATTTTATTTGCATATGCTGGAAACAGCGAACCGCCAAAAATTATTTTCACACGAGAAAAGGCTTTCTTTATTAATGCTGCCAAAGTAATTGCAGGGATAATTTGACCAGAATAATTTACAGATATTCCAACATATTGTGTATCGTCTTGAATAATTAAAGGCAATATACTATGATAAAATTCAATCAGCGGGTTCTGCTCGCGATAGTTAATATATGACTTTATAGCATCGGAACAATCTTCACCTTTCTGAAATAATATTACAGCAGAAGAAATCGATGTAGGATAAAATCTTGATCCAAACAACTTCAGTGAACGTTCGATGATGGATGAATAAATTTCATATTTTGAATATTTGTAATAGGTTTCTTCCTTTTTTAAAGCAGAAATCGCTTCATCTATATGCGAACATAAGTACTCTCCATTTAGTAAGCACTCGAGAAGCAATTGTCTATAGCTATCAGTCAATTCTTCGCCAGAAAAGAACAAACGATTTTCATCATATTGAATGCTGCGCCTCAATTGTTTGGTATTTACTGCATAGTAAAAAAACTCCAAATTAAGATCATAACACTTAACGTTTATTATTCCATGTTCCTTCAAATACCCTTTAATTGAAGAAATGCCCAATGGCGGCATACAGTAATCCGCCATTGGGAGTGAAACCAATGAAGCCTTCATACTTTAATCACCATCTTTGCTCCATAATATGCATACAATAATTGTTATTATTAATGTGGCCTGATGTATTGTATGCTAATGATGTGCATCCTCCTCTGCATATGTTGGCATATACACATTTTGAACAATATCCGCCAAGACTTTCCGAATTAAAGTTCCTATTATAATTAAAGCTTTTTTTATCTGTCCAGATATCCTTTAAAGAACGTTCTCGTATATTCCCCTCAATAAAACGTTCGTTTTGAAGCGACAAGCATCCTTTTACGTCACCATTTGATTCTATTGCAACCGCTTTACATCCGGCCATGCATCCTAAATATACTCTTTCACCATTTGTACTTGAGTTGTTTCTCATAATCAATTCATCCTGAGAGCAATAACCGATAGAGTCAGCAATTGTAAGTTGTATTTGGTTTCGTTGTTTGGCCTCAAGAATAAACTTTTTGACATCAAGAAGTTGATTCGGCTCAATTACAAACTCCATATGCTCACTTAGCTTGCCCATTGGTATACCGAGTTGCAGCTGCCAGAACGACACCCCTTTTGTTGATATTGTTTTTTCGATTTCTGGCAGAAGCGGAAGATTTCCTTTCATAATTGTTGTAATTATGTTGACTTGCACGCCTTCTTTTTTCAATGATGCTATGGCTTTTAGTACATTTTTAAATGCCATTTGACTTCCCCTTAACTCGTTATGGTATGTTTCTGGCCCATCCAAGCTTAAAGCCACTAAAGCTATTCCACATTTTTTAATTTTATGCGCCATTTCATCATCAATAATCATCCCATTCGATATCATTGAAACATAAAAATTGCGGTCGCTTGCATATTTTGCCACCTCTTCCCAATTTTCATATAGTAGAGGCTCACCTCCGACAAGACCTATTCGTTTTCCTCCCAAGCCTTTTAAATCATCAATTGCGGAATAAAATTCTGTAAGACTTAGTGGTTCACCTTTCCTGCTCTTTTTATATGCATACAAACTCGAGCCGCAGTGTTTGCAATTTAGATTGCATTTAAAGCACAATTCAATTAATGCACTTTCTGGAACATATTTAAATTTATCTACAATTGGTTCGTACATTTTTCCCTCCTGTATGAACGACTTTCATTATATAAAAACAGAGGCATCTTACAACAGCAAGATGCCTCCTTTCTTGTATATTACTAGTCACCTATACAACTAATTCTCGTCCGCCTTGTTCGCCTCATTCGCTTCTTGATCACCAGCACCATAAACCATTATGTCTATTTTTTCGTATTTGGGGCCCTTAAAAGAACCTTTTTTCAAATCGGTTTCAACTTCGCGGTAAATTTCATCAAGACTCTTTTTATTGTTTTCCATAGCAAGCCCTCCTTCTGATCTCTCCTGCATCGTAACAGACTCTTTTTGTGTGTAAATAAAGTCAACATATTCTCTCGCTGACCATTCACCCTCTATATCATATCATGCTATCAACAATCTGTCCATTGGCATTTAATACACTTGTCATTTGACGACCTTGTGCATATTGTACAAGGTTTTGCGGGAGCCGTGATTGATATTTGCATTGAGCAGCAGTTGCATACAAGGTCTCTATGTTCGCGCATCGAATTTTTCAAATTTCCAATTGTTATCGACTCAGGGACTGTTAATTTTAGTTATATGTTGTATTATGTAACCTTTGCAAATCAAATTATCTGTACCTTTTCATTAGTATTGAAATCTCCCTTAGTAAAATTTGCAAGATTGTTGTCAGTCTATCTATAGCAGTCCGATCAAATAAAGTTACAACTTGACAAAAGGTGTAAGATTGAGTCAAAGAGGCGATTCAAATGTTGCACAATGAAGCAAGAAAACTTCTGATTCAGGCATTGGAAAAAACACACAATGCAAGAGAAGTCGCTGAAAACTTCTCTGTCAATCGAGGCACGGTACAACTCTCCTTTCAGGGCAGTTTCGCTTCTTCGCAAAAATAACAGGCGCGTTGTTGACACGGGTAACGGTTGTGCCGACCCAACCAATCAAAACATTGAATCTTTTACGAAGCGAACGGACGGTCTACGCTGTTAGTAATTCCTGAATGGAAACCAAGCAAGCAGTTTTGCCACTTTCAGCCCCAGTTAGTACTTCAATATTACTATGTTTTGGAAATCGGCACAACCATATAACCGTCTGTGATGAAACTATTTTTGTTTCATCGATGACATTGTACCAGCAAGCAGGGCATTCGTATATACAAATGCCATTTTTGCGTTGCAAAATGCTTGTTGGGATAGTCCCAGACCCTTTGTGCACCGCATCCGCTGGATGCAGGCTGCGCATTTGTGCCAAATGCTTCTATAACAAAAAAGAACACCGAGGACTCCCCCAAAAATGGGAAGAATCCTCGGTGTTCTCTGCTTATCGGGTCTGCGCTTTTTCCTTGGTGGCCTTTTCTTCTGTGAAAAAAATCTCTACATTCTTCTGTGCTTTCATCAGTTCCTGCATCTCATCACGCGCCTTGCGGTAGGCTGGATAAGCAGCTTTCTTTTGAGAAAGCAGTGTGGAGTATTCTGTGTTCAGTTCTTTTACCTTTGGCAGCTTTTTCAGTCCAGCTTCGTCAAAAGTGGCTTTTGCCGCCCGGTGCAGTGTGATCTGCTCCCGGTGTTCTTCCAGAAACTTTTTGCTGTACCCGGCCTTACGGTAGGCATCATACACAGGTCTTGTTTTGGCATAGTTGATGATGTGCGCCCGCAGGACGGCAATCTCCGCCATGCGCTGCTCTGCGGCCTTGATGGAATCGCCCAACTCATGGTATTGTGCAGTTGCCGCATTTACTCTCTCCTGCATTTCTTCGATGCTGCCGATTTTATTTTCCTGCAAGAAGATCAGGGTCTTGGACATCTCTTTCAGATTGTAGCGTTTTGCCCATCGTGCATAGCCTTCGCTCTTGCCCTCGGAGAGTTTCGCCTGAATGTCCACCAACAAATGGAACGGCTGCTCTTTTGGCGGCTGCTTCTGATGCGGACGGTGTTCGGCTTCTCTAGCAATGACCGCCTTGATTTCATCTTCGCTGTACCCTGCGCCCAGCGTCCGAAAACGGATAAAGCGTTTCTGTCGTGTGCCTTTGACGGAAGTGTGCTTTCCTCGCTTGATCTCATAGCCCTGCTGTTCCAGCTTTTGAAGAAAGGCTTCAAAGTCTGTGGGCTTCTCGTTCAGCAGGATATTGTCGATTACGGCGCACAGCTTATCCCGGTTGCTTTCTTTGGGCGGGTAGAGTGTGCGCTTCTGCCGCTCCCGATAGGGTTTTATCTCAATGACGGAAAGCTGATGTTCCAGACAAATCAAATCGCTCAACCGCTGTACGGCCAGCCCGGACAATAAAAAATCCCGGAATTTCCGGGTGCTGTCCAGCGCAGTGGAGTTATAAATAATGTGGTTGTGAATGTGCTCCCGGTCCGTGTGGGTGGCAACGATAAACGCATACTTGCCTTTGGTGAAACGCATTGCCAGTTCGTAGCCCACCTTGTTGGCTTCCTCGGCGGTGATCTCTCCGGGCTTGAACGATTGACGAATCTGATAGGCGATCACATCGCTTTTCTGCCTGCGACCAGTCATCAACTCATACTGGCGTTTGGAGAGCATAAATTCTTCGTCTGCGGTCAAGGGGCTGCATTCATAGCTGCTGACCAGTTCGCCCTGCTGTGTTTTGTCAGGATTCTGCGCATAGTCCGTGCGGCTTTTCAGGCAGGCCGCAACCGACTTGCCCTTGTTCTTGTGCAGCGCAATCAAACGTGTTGCAGCCAGTTCTACCACCTCCCAGCAAAAAGAAAATGCCGCGCAATGGCGGCATAAAAATTTTATAATTCAGCAATCCAGCCACTGAACCATTCCACGGCTTCTACAATGACTGTTCCGGCGGTGATGAGCAGGAAGCAGCCAAACTCTGCCACCAGCAAAATCAAAAACTGCATCCACTCCCGGCAGTACAGCGTATAAAGACCGCAGCCGAAAATATACAGCATGGGCAGCGCCAGCACAAACGCCGACAGGTTCAGCGTCCATTTCAGCATCAGCGCAAGGAAAGCCGTAAGCAGCCAAAACGGGAAAACGATCATCTTAAAAACGAACCTCATATCTAGCACCTGCCTTTCTTTCACCCCTATTATAAAGGTGACAACCACCGCTTTGCAAGGATGTCAACCCTTATGCAGCCCCGCAGTCCTCCAACTGCGGGGAGAAATTTAGAGATCAGCCAGCCGGGAAAGGATCTGCCGACCAATCTCAATCAGTTCATCCAGCCGCTGCCGCAGGTCCTCCATGTCGGCGGCGTAGACCCGACCATTTTCGTTAGCGGCTTTGGCATATTGGTTCAGGTTGTTGCTGCACATCTGCAAAAGATATGCCATGCGCCGCAGTTGCGGCAGGTCAAGATTTAGGCAATAGCCATCCAGTGCCATTTTACGGATATAGGCACTCAGACTACGGATGCCCATGCCCAGCATCTTTTCATAAATGCGGTTCTTCTCGGCTTTTGTGGTTCTCAGGATGATGATCTCGTCCCGCTTTTCCCTCACCGGGCATCACCATCCTTGTCGTAATAACTGCGGAAGGGCTTCACCGGCTCCGGCTTATCGGATTTTTCCTCCAACGCCGCCAGCACTGAAGGGCGGCGGGGTGCATCCTCGTCTGGTTCTTCCTCCTGTTCCGGCTCGTGATTTTTCTCGTCCACATCCAACTGGGCGTTCAGCTCTGCAAGGCGAGCTGATTTTTTAGCCAGTTCTTCCTCCTGTGGGAAGGGCTTTTCCACCTCGATCTGCGCCGCTGCCTGCTGCTGATGCAGAGTGGCTAGTTCATTCTCAGCAGAGTTAATGCGCTCCGGGAAGTTGTTCAGCGAATTATCCAGACGGATAATGTTGCCCAGCGGGTCGGTGCCCAGTGCTACCGGGTACCTCCGCTGCCCCTTCAAAATAGCCTGATACTCACTGCGGTAGGTGTCGAAACGCAGGGACAGTTCAAAGCCCCGGTAGCTGCCGATGACTTTTTCTTCGGCGTTTGGCAGTTCAGAACAAGCAAGCACCAGACGCTCACCGGCGGTCTTTTTCTCATCGTAGGTCACGCCCTTGATGGTCATGCCGCAGAAACCCTCTTGCACCTGCGGATGGGCGGCGGCAAGCTGTGCGTCCGCTTTCACCCCAGCAATATAGGCGTTCGTTTCCCGAATGTCAGCCGGGAATTTGGTCAGCAGCTTGTCTTGCAGACGGAATTTCTGGCTCTGGTGGTCGGCTTTCAGCACCTTCAGCTTGGCGACCTGAACGTCCAAGTCCATCTTTTCCTTGATGAGCGGATTTCCGGCGCACAGTGCCTTGATCTCCGCATAGGAAAGTGCCTGCTCGTCCACGTCCTCGCAGGAGCGCACCGGAGATTTGGAAGTCATGATTTGGCTGATGAATCGCTGTTTATTCTCAAGGGTCTGAAACAAGTACGAGTCAAATGTCCCTTCCGTGACGTAATTAAACACCCTGACTTCCTTATTCATATTGCCCTGACGGATGATGCGACCATTGCGCTGGGTCATGTCGCTGGGCTTCCAGCCAACATCCAGATGATGCACCGCCACAAGTCGGGACTGCACGTTGGTGCCCGCTCCCATTTTTGCAGTGCTTCCGAGCAAAACTCGCACATCGCCAGAGCGCACTTTGGAGAACAATGCCGCCTTTTTCGCTTCGGTGTCGGCGTTGTGGATAAACTCGATCTCGTTTTCCGGCACACCGGCGGCAACCAGCTTCTTGCGAATGTCATCGTACACGTTAAAGTTGCCGTCATTTTTCGGGGTGGAGAGGTCGCAGAACAAAAGTTGGGTCAACTTCTGCTCTTTGCCCTCCTCCCAGATCTTCAGCACGTTCCGCACACAGACGTTCAGCTTGCTGTTGGGGTCGTCCGGCAGCATGGGATTCATCAGACGAACGTCCAATCCAATCTTGCGACCATCGTTTGTGACGCACAGCATATTGTCCACGGACGCATCCACGGTGCCGGAGTGGATTTCTGCAGCACGTTTGCTCAGTTCCTGCACCATTTCCTTTTGGAGGTCGGACGGTTTTGCCACCACGGTCTCAAACTTTGCCTCCGGCACCGGAAGATGGAGCTGGTCGGATGTTTTAATGTCAGCCACCTCTTTGAACATGGACATCAGTTCCGGGAGATTGAAAAACTTGGCGAACCGGGTGCGGGCACGGTAGCCGGTGCCCTCCGGGGCCAGTTCGATGGCCGTGGTGGTCTCTCCAAAGGTAGATGCCCAGCAGTCGAAGTGGGTCAGCTTTTTCTGCTGCAAGGTACTGTACTGCAAATAACGCATGACCGTGTACAACTCGGTCATGGAGTTGCTCACGGGCGTTCCTGTGGCGAACACCACGCCACGCCCGCCGGTAATCTCATCCAGATAGCGACACTTGCCGAACATATCGCTGGATTTCTGGGCTTCACTGGTGGATAATCCAGCGACATTACGCATTTTTGTCGTGAGGAACAAATTTTTGAACGCGTGTGACTCGTCCACAAACAGACGGTCAATGCCCAACTGCTCGAAAGTAACCACATCGTCTTTACGCTCATCGGAGCGCAGTTTTTCCAGCTTGGTTTCCAGCGTTTTCCGGGTCTTTTCCATCTGTTTGATACTGAAATTTTCACCTGCGTGGGCTTTCAGTTCGTTGATGGCGTCAAGCGTTTCATCAATTTGTTCTTGAATGATACGCTCCTGCCGTTCAAAGGACAGTGGGATGCGCTCAAACTGCGAATGGCCGATGATGACGGCATCGTAGTCGCCGGTGGCGATGCGGGCACAGAATTTTTTGCGGTTGGCAGTCTCAAAGTCCTTGCGCCGTGCTACCAGCAGCTTGGCATTGGGGTAGAGGTTCAGGAACTCGCTTGCCCACTGCTCCGTCAGGTGATTGGGCACCACAAACAGCGATTTCTGGCACAGCCCCAGCCGTTTTGCTTCCATAGCGGATGCCGCCATTTCGTAGGTTTTGCCCGCGCCAACTTCGTGTGCAAGCAGCGTATTACCGCCATAAAGCACATGAGCGATGGCGTTGCGCTGGTGTTCCCGAAGGGTGATCTCCGGGTTCATGCCAACAAAGTGAATGTGGGAACCGTCATACTCACGGGGTCTGGTGCTGTTGAACAACTCATTGTACTGTTTTACCAGCGCAATGCGCCGCTGGGGGTCCTGCCAGACCCAGTTGGCGAAAGCGTCCTTGATGACCTGCTGTTTTTGCTGTGCCAGCATGGTTTCCCGCTTGTTCAGCACACGCTTGGGTTTGCCCTCGGCATCCTCGATGGTGTCGTAGATGCGGACATCTTTCAGGTTCAGGGTCTCCTCCAGAATCTTATAGGCGTTGGCACGGGATGTGCCGTAGGTTTCAGAGGAGATAATATCGCCCCGTCCGGTGGCAGTTTTGCCCTCTACACGCCATTCTGCGGTATAAGGAGAATACCTCACCTTGACTGCATGGCGCAGATAGTAGGGGATCTGGAAGGTCTCGGTCATAAACTTCTGGATAATGTTCGGGTCCAGCCATGTTGCACCCAGCCGCACATCAATTTCAGATGCTTCCAGTTCTCTGGGCTGTGCCTTGGTCAGTGCATCCACATTGACCACAAATTCCGGGTTGGTCTCGGCAGCAAACTGCGCCATCCGCAGCTTTGCCCGGACATCGCCGGACAGGTACTCGTCTGCCATCTGCCAGCCTGCTTCCGGATCGGTAGGGTCGGCACTGGGGTCTTTGAAGATCGCACCGGACAGTTCGGTGGTAATGCGCCCGTACTCACCGGGAGTGCCCAGCAGCTCTGCCATATAGGGCAGGTCCACCTTGCCATGCTCCCCGATGGACACCGCCAGTGCTTCGCTAGGGGTGTCCACACTGGTGACGGTGCGCTCCGGGCGAATCGTCCGCTTGGTGAACATCGCCGCCTTGCTCTTGAGCTGTCCCTGCTCGTCCAGATTTTCCAGCGAACACAGCAGATAATACGAGGAATCCTGCTCAAACAGCCGCCCATTTTTGCGGTCGTTCAGCAAGCCGTATTGGGCGGCAAAGGCATCGTAGGCGGCGTTCAAACGCTCCTGTGTTGCCTTGATGTCGGCATCTGGGTAATCCTCCAACTGTTGCTGAATCAGGTCATTGACGATCTGCCGCAGTTCCACCATGCCGGTGACGCGCCCCTTGGCGGTGTCGGACAGTTCCACCTGCGTCATCACGGAATTTTCCCGGTAGAACACCTCGCCGTCCACCACGGTGTAGGAGAAGTTTTTCACATCCGGGTCAGCCGGGAGAATATGCTTCTCATTTTCGACATCCGCAATATCTGGCGTTTCCACCTCTACTTCGGTGTACTGACCCTCAATATGCTGTACCGCCTCGGCAAGCTGGTCGGCAAGGCTGGTGCCCTCAAGGGGTGCAACGGTGAGTTCCTCCCGTCCGTACTGGGTGCTTTCTGCGGTCAGTTCGCCCAGCACCATCTCCGGGTGCTCAACAAAGTAGCTGTTGACAGCAAAGCCATCCTCGGTCTTGCCAAGCTGCACCCATGCAGGTTCAATATCCGCAGGGCGGTCACGCTTCTGCAAAAAGATAATATCGCTGACAACATCCGTGCCTGCATTAGCCTTGAACGCATTGTTGGGCAATCGAATAGCCCCCAGCAAATCGGCGCGTTCTGCCATGTGTTTGCGGGCAGTGCTGTCCTTGCTGTCCATGGTGTAGCGGCTGGTAACAAAGGCAACAATGCCGCCCGGACGCACTTGGTCGATGGCTTTCGCAAAGAAATAGTTGTGGATGGAGAATCCCAGCTTGTTGTACGCTTTGTCGTTGACCTTGTACTGACCGAAAGGCACGTTGCCCACTGCCAAATCGTAGAAATCACGGCGGTCGGTGGTCTCAAAGCCGGCAACAGTAATGTCAGCCTGCGGATACAGCATCTTGGCAATGCGCCCGGTGATGCTGTCCAGCTCCACGCCGTACAAACGGCTGTCCGCCATGCTGTCCGGCAGCATTCCAAAGAAGTTGCCCACGCCCATACTAGGTTCCAGAATGTTGCCGCTGCGGAAGCCCATTTTTTCGACCGCATCATAAATAGAGCGAATCACCACCGGGGAGGTGTAGTGGGCGTTTAGGGTGCTGGAACGGGCGGCGGCGTACTCATCTTCGGAGAGCAGCCCTTTCAGTTCCATATACTCTTTTGCCCAGTTATCCTTATCCGGGTCAAAGGCATCTGCCAGACCGCCCCAGCCCACATACTGCGAAAGCACCTGCTGCTCCTCGGCGGTGGCACCCCGATGCTCCTGTTCCAACTGGAACAGGGTGCGGATGGCTTCAATGTTCCGCGCGTACTTCTGCTTTGCGCCACCCTCACCCAGATGGTCGTCCGTGATACGGAAGTTCCCGGCAGGCTCCGGCGCAGGTTCGGTATTCAGGGCTTCATCCAAGGCAGCAGCATCCGGGAAGGTCTGCCATTCGCCGTTGACCTCCCCAGAGATAGGCAGCTTGTCCAGTGATTCATCAGACGTAGGCTCATCCCGTCGCAGACTGTCCTCGAACTGCTGTTTGTTCAGCACCTCGTTGCTCCACGAATAGCCCTGCGCACTGGTGTCGATGCGCACATCGGTTTCGCCCACATAGCCGATTTTGCCCTCGATGGTTCGTGTGAGAAGGTCTACCACAACATCGTCCCCGACCTTATAATCAACGGCCTTTTCGGGAGCAGCGTCAAGGGCCTCGTCCTGCTGTTCGTACAATTCCCGGACAACAGATAGCAGTTCTTCCTGAAAAATTGGCATCCGCAGGTCGGCCAGTGCTATATCCTGCAAGGAAACCTTGCCCTTATCAAAATCCACTCCGTCAATCCGAAATTTCCGGCCATCCATATTGATGATGGAGCCGATGGGCAGATAGTCCTCTTTGTGCAGATGTTTAGTCTGGTGATGAGTCCCATCTTCGTTCAATCCGGCAAGGTAAACATCGTTGCCCGCAGACCACAATTCTTTTGACTTTCTTGCCCATAAGCTAGGTGGAAAGCCTGTGACCTGAACTTCGCCCAGTGCTGTTTCTCTCGTAAATAAAGCACTGTTGAGAACTTTTGCGACCTTGGCAGCATCTTCTCCATAGAACATAAAATTGCCGCCAGCTTCAAATCCAACCAGAGTATCCGGGTGCTGCGCCTTTAATGCAGTGTATTCGGCTGCACTGGCGGCGTTCAGTTCAAGGGGAAAGTCGATGGCTCTTCTTTCTTTGTCCGACAGGTAGCGATTAGACTGAATCATCAGGTCAATATATTTTTCGACCCGATCCCAGCGGAGAAGCACTTTCTGATGGTCGGGATAATGCTCAAACGTCAGACCCTTGCTGTCATGGTCAAGCCAACCACTGCTTCCGTCCAGATAAGTGTGTGAAGAACCGCCGGGGCCATACGGTGCATATTCTTTGGCAAGAGCTTTTGCCCGGAGTTTTCGGTCAGGCTGCAACTGATAAATTTTCCATATCCGAAGTTTGCTGCCTTCAACATTGGAACCTCTCCGCAGCGCATTTTCAATCTCCGCCTGCGACAAAACAAAAGCGGAGGGCGATTTTTCGCTCTCCGCTTGGTCGATTTTTTCAATTTGCTGGGCTTCCGTAGGGATGTTGGCATCCAGAAAACTTAGCTGTAGATCAGCTCCGTCAGCACCAGTTCCTCGGCCTGCGCTTTCAGGCTGTTCATGTGCTGCACCCATGCCATCTGATTCTGCTCCTTGTCCGGGGCCGGGTTCTGTTTCAGAAGCTGCGCCATGGTCTGCTGCATCCGGCTCTCTGCCGTCTGCTCCACCTCCATCAGGTGCGGATGCAGAGTCCCCGACAGGAGCATCGAATTGTACAGCACCGGGCGATGCTGCATCAGGTAAGTCCGGCGCAGTCTGCCGTATTTGCCCAGTGCTTTCTCCTGCCGGGGCAGGGTCAGGTTCGGGAGAAGATAATCCCCGGTCTGCGTGTAACTCAGATTGCTGCTCATATTCATGCTGGCTCCTTTCATTGTTTCGGCGGCGAATGGTTGTTTTTACGGTGCGCTCGATGTTCCGCAGCACCTCCCGGCTCATGTCGCTGACGGCTGCGCCGAGGGCGTAGACGCTATCCGGGGTTGAGAAATTGTAGATTGCCTGAAAATCGTCCTTGTCGAACCACCCGGCAGGCTCAAAGCCGCAGCGTTCCAGCAGCGTGTAGGTGACACTCATTGCTGCTGCGCTTTTGAACTGCATCTCCACTCCGGCTTCATCATAATCCATCAGCAGCGAGCCGTCAACGATGGCGCGGATGTCTCCGCCGTTGTTGTCCCAGTAATCTGCCACCAGTTTCCCGGCAACATCCGCAAGCTGCTGGCTGACACGCTCTCCGCTGATGCCGTAGGTCTTGCTCAGCATCTCCGAAACCGGCTGTTTCAGATCGTCGTTAAACTGCCACACCTCCGGGTCACGGGAATTGCGGCGCACCCCGGTGTCGCTCACATCAAAGACATAGTGCAGACGCGGCACACTGCTGGACTGGTCTAACAGTGCGATGCCCTTGGAGCCGCGCCGGACATAGCGGTTCATGCGATTGTTCCAGATGTCGAAGCTGGCGCAGGCAGTGGAATCAGGCCGCTGGGCGTAGATCATCAGCTGGTCTGCAAAGGGGTACTTGTACAGCCGGGATGCGGTGGTCAGGTAGTCCGTCCAGCTTTCCCAGTACCGGGTCAAGCCGTTGGCTGTGCGCTGGGCAAGGGCGAGATATTCTTCGGTTTTGCTTGGCATAGCGTTCCTCCTTTTTCGGATTTTAGGGTAAAAAAATAGCGGACAGCTATCGGCGCTGTCCGCAGGGGGATACTGTAAGCGATTTGTAGTTTGGCAAACTGGAATTTCTTGCCGTTTTACTTCCAATGCTTTAGTGTAGCTAGAGATTCCATATGTGCTCTGACTTGCTCAGCAGACCAATTCTCATTTGCCATATGTTCTACACAAAAATCAATAAGCTGTTCTTTGCTTCCGTATGTGAATTGACCATCACTGTAACACCATTTACAGTAATCTTCATTGAATTCGCCATCGGGTTCTTTGCTAAGTGTTTCATCGTCAAGAGGCATTCCGCAGCATTGGCAAATAAGCTGTCTCGGAGTTCCTAACAATGTATTGATAGACACATCGAACAATTTTGAAAGCTGTTTTAAGGTTTCTGTATTTGGAATCGTTTCACCAGTTTCCCAACGAGAAACTGCCTGACGAGTAACAAATACCTTTTCAGCCAGTTCTTCCTGAGAGAGATTATTTTTATTTCTCAGACTTAGTATCACATCTTTTGTTTCCATTTATATCACCACCTTGACATAATTATAATGATTTGCACCGGCAAACACAAGCAACCGGCTGTTGCCTTAAATCTGCGAAAATTTTATTTCAGCTTTCAAACTATAGTGCAATCTTTTTCATCGGTGGCTTCATCAAGCCCCTCGTTTTGGATTTCAAAGCCTTATGGAATGATCCACTTTCTTCATACATATGGACACCATCATAACTTCCGAATGCAAACCACCCATCTGCGCGAAAGAGCCTATGTACGCCGCCCGCAGGCGGCAAAATTTAGTCCATAGGAAATTCCAACTCGCCAAACTCAGCATCGGTCAGCAGTTTCAACTTTTCGATAACACCCTCCGACAGCTCCCGCAGGGCAGTTTCGTCGGGCATCAGATAGCACTGCATCAGCCGCAACTCGTGTACCAGCCCCAGCCGGGTGCCGGTGTTGTAGAGCATCATCAGGGTCAATTCCTCGTGGTCAAAGTTCATGTTCATCCCTCGCTTGCCGGCAGACGGTGGGATTGCACTCCGGGGAATCGCACTTTTCTTTGAGATTCATCAGTACCGAATGGCGTTCCGGCTGCTTGTCCAGAAACCCTTGTAAATCCTTGAAGCCGATGCTATCCACATAATGCACAGACACCTCGCCATTGCGTTTGAGTGCGATCACATCACTGACCGACAGGCTGTGTCCCTCAAAATCCTGCGGACGGGAGAGGTTGAACATCTGAAACAGTTCTTCCAAAACCTCGTTGTTCGGCACATCCTGCCACATGGCGGGCAGATCAGCATAGTAGGTGACCTCGTAATGCTCCGGGTCGGGCGTTTTGCCCCGACGATTCAACTCCCGCATAGAAGCAAATCTTTCATCAAGGATTTTTTCGTCATGCCGCAGCTGCATCACCATATAAACATCGCACCCTGCGTTCAGAAATTTCTGCGGGATGTCCGCCATGGGTTCGCCGTCAAAATTCTGGTTCCATTTTTGCTGCATCGTCCACCTCACAGTTCTGGCGCAGAACGTGCAGAGGATTTTGGCGCAGACGTATCACTTGCCAGTTCTGCCAGCTTTTCCAGTGTGGAAGGGCGATGGTCTGCACTCAGTTCCTCGGCTTCCGCAACTTTATCCATGACTGCATCGTAGTCCTGCAGTAGCCGCCGGCCCTTTTCCATGTGGTGTGCTTCCAGAATCTGCTCACGGGCTTCCTGAATGGTCAGTTCCGGGGCACCCAGCTGCCCGCCGTCCATCACAGAATAATCGCTGTGGTAGAGGGTGTAGTCCCATCCATCCTCACAGGACTGGATGGCAAGATAACCTTTGCCGCCCAGTTCCCATGCAGCCTGCTCGTCCTGTGTCTGAATCTCCGGGTAGAAGTCTGCATGGTTTCGTTCCATGACCTCGGCAAACTGGCAGATGTGGAACACATTGCCCAGACCGCCCATGTCAAAGTGATAATCATCCAGATGTTCCACCCGTGCCGTAAAACTGCGCCCATCCGGGTAATCCACCTGAATCACGCCGCCATCTGGAATGCGATAGAGGTCATCATAGTGGCTGTTGATGAGACGAATATCCTTTGGCAGCGTTTCCGGCTCCCAGATGCGCCGTCTGCCGATGCCCGCCTGCGGGATGTTTTCGAGGATCTTTACGCTTTCCTGTTGGATGACCTTGCGGTCATCGTCCGAAAGTTCAAACAGATACCAGTTCCGGGCAGCAGGAATGGCGTTCCTGCCATCGGGCGGCAGGTTCTTTTCCGAGATCTGCCCGCTTTCCAGCGGCTCACCAGTTACCTTGTTATAAGTGGCAAAGCCGACTCCTGCACCGTTTTCCCGGAGATGCAGATAGCGTTCATCGTTGATAAGGTAGACCGCTTCTTTTATCTGCTCCATCAGCACCCACCTTCAAATTCCAGCGAAAACTTGCTGCGGCCATCGGCTTCACAGGACAGCAGCACGGTGGCATTGTAGGTCTTGCCCTTGGCACTCTTGCAGTCCTTCAAGCGGACACGACCATCCCGCAGCAGCTTGTCCGCCACATGAGCGTCCAGCCGCTTGCCCAGACGCTTAAAGAACGCATTGTCCTTCCACAGGACGAAACGGCACTCCCTGTTCTCACAGAACCAGCCCTTTTCACGCTCCACGACAGGCTTCCCACAGTTCGGGCAGACACCAATGATTTTGTTTTTCATAAGCGCATTCGCTCCTTTCGCAGCCTCGGTGGTCGTTACCAGCGAGGAAATCATCTCTTTGATTTCAGTCATAAAAGTTTCCGGCTCCATTTCGCCACGCTCGATTCGCAGTAGCTTTGTTTCCCAATCGGCGGTCATTTCCGGGGATTGGATTTCTTCGGGCATCACGGTGATTAACGCTTTCCCCTTATCCGTGGGCAGCAGCACCTTGGTTTTCTTGGTGCCCTTGCGCTCCAGAAAGCCCTTCTGCACCAGCTTTTCAATGGTGGCGGCACGGGTTGCCGGAGTGCCGATGCCCTGACGCTCCACGCCCTCCGGCATACTATCCGCACCCGCTGCCTGCATAGCGGACAGGAGCGTATCTTCCGTGTAGGATTTCGGCGGGGACGTTTGACCTTCCTTCAGTTCGGCATCAGCAACGCTGCACTGGCTCTGCTCCTGCACATCGGGCAGAGCAGCCACTTCTTTCTGCTTGCCCAGCAGTTCGCACAGCATTTTCCGCTCCATGGCTTTCCATCCCTCGGACAGCACCATCTTGCCTTTTGCGGAGAACTCTTCCCCGGCGCAGATGGTGGTGAGCGTGGTTTCTGCATAGCGGTGCGGCTCACCCACGGCGCAGAGCAGCCGTGCGGCAATCAGCCGCAGGATATTCCGCTCCCCGGCAGGGAGGGCGGCAAGGTTTGCTTTTGCCATGCTTTTCGTGGGCAGCAGCGCATGGTGGTCGGTGACTTTGCTACCATCGATGACCTGCTGCACATGGATGGGAATCGGCTCCTCCACAGCAAACGCCCTGCCCGTGTCCATCACCAGCCCCGGAAGGGATGCCGCCATATCCTCCGTCAAAAAGCGGCTGTCCGTGCGGGGGTAGGTGATGAGCCGTTTTTCGTAAAGACTTTGGGCATAATCCAAGGTCTGCTGCGCCGTAAATCCCAACAGACGGTTTGCATCCCGCTGCAATGCGGTAAGGTCATAGAGCTGCGGCGGGCTTTCGGATTTCCCCTTGCGTTCCATCTTCTGTACCGTGACACGCCCCTCCTTTCGGCATTTGGAAAGCAGCAGTTCGGCATCCGCTTTCTGGGCAAACCGCTTGCTGGATGCGGTGCCGCCGTCTGCAAGGGTCAGGGCAACCGTGTAGAATTTCTCCGGCACAAAGGCAGCGATGGCAGCTTCCCGCACCACGGTCATGGCAAGCACCGGGGTCATAACACGCCCCACCGCCAGGGGCTGGTTGTACAGGCATGAAAAAAGCCGGGACGCATTGATGCCGACCATCCAGTCGGCACGTTCCCGGCAGAGTGCTGCGTTGTACAGCG
>OIRI01000231.1_pt1 | contig 17719 bp, 19 predicted proteins | sample 1586231 | NCBI WGS metagenome assembly OIRI01 (sample SAMN02675048, study PRJEB24791) | human gut metagenome, SKBSTL034 | isolation source: stool | host: Homo sapiens | place: USA | reverse complement strand
GATTCTCTTCCTGATTTGTTCGCCATTGCCGGACAAAAGATGTATTTTTGCAATTTCTAATTTCAGAATCATGGAAAACTATATAAAGAAAGCGGCGGATGCTTTTCTTGTGGAGCGTCCGTACGGTATGCGTGTGGATTACAGGAAGAAAGGTTTCGTTCTGTTTAACCGCAACCTCAATGTGTTGGGAAAAGCGGAACAGGCCCGTCTGGAGGAACTGCCTCTGGAGCTGTTCAATGTGGAGGAGATACCATTAGCGGGTGAAATTGTGGAAGAACACGCCGGATTTACCGATGTGTTCTTCTATACCGATTTGACCAATCCTTATGCCGGAAATGTGCTGAACCTGCAAAAACTGAAAGCCTATAACTAGTTTATGTTCCCACTGGCAATGGTGCTGAATCGTGAGTTGTAATGTATTATTTATTGAGATAGCAGATACAAAATCAATATAAACTTCTCTTTTATATATGCATAGTTTATTCCCCGAATTTGAACGAATTGATCAGAATACACTTTTTGTTATAGGTAATGGGTTTGATCTCGCCAGTGGTATCAAATCAAGTTATTATGATTTCAAGCAATGGCTGATATTGAATAAAAGAGATCAGCTAATCAACCTTATGGACATTTTTTTCAGTAATCAACGGGAGATATGGGGGGATATTGAAAAAGCGCTTGGTGAATATGATGAGGATAGTATTCTTGAGTTCTGCAAGCCGGATGAAGAATTTGATTATGATCATCCTACACGTTCGGTTGCTGCAATAGAAGATTCTCCTGATTGGATATTTAGGCCTGTATTGGATGAATTTATTGAGGCTTTTACCGAATGGGTGAATAGTATTGATATAACTGTAGCAGATAAAGTCCTCGATTTACCATCATGTAGTACATACCTGACATTCAACTACACAGGAACTTTAGAAAAAATATATGGGATTCCACAATTAAATATTTTACACATTCATGGTTCTCGTCTTTCTGAAAATAATTATATCATTGGGCATGATAATCCAAGAGATACGGATGAGGTATATAATGATGAAGGGGAGTATATTTTTGTTCAAGATACGTGGAGTAAAATAATTGCATGGATGAATGAGTTCGTAAAGGATTGCGAATATATTATAAATGCAAATCAGGATTTTTTCAAGGGTCTGTCTAATATAGAGCAAGTTGTTGTTTATGGTCATTCTTTTTCTGAAATTGATTGGCCTTACATGAGAGAGATTGCAAAACAAATTGGGAAAAATAAGCCTTGGATAATATCATATCATGAAGATAAAGATTTGATTCAAATAGATTCTTTTATAAAGGCACATGAACTGAAAAAGGTTACAAAATTCTTGTGGTAAATCAAGAGGCTGCGTCGGTTAAATAATCTAAATGACACAGCCTCTTATTTTATAATACAATTTCATCTATAATCTCATGCTCTGTTCTCTCACCTTTTAGAAAGGAGAACAGGCGCTGAAAAAAGAACGGAGCATGGTCTGTTCCCAGCTGTGAGCTTTCCCCGTTCCGTGTAGCGCATATGGCAAACCGGCCCAGTCCGAAACTTTCCGGTGGCGGAACGATGTGGAATGACAGGTTTTCCGTACCGTTGATATGAATACCTCCACGATAGGTATAGAATGTTTTTGAGGTCCTTCTGTCCGTGTCAATGTTCACACGGCTGTAGCCGTAGCGTTTCAGTTCTTGTATGATTTCCTTCTTTTTCATGATTGTTGCAGTTGGATTTGATTTGAATGATTCATGTATTTTATCGCCTTCATCCTTTGGGGTATACTTTGCTCTGATGCCCATGCCCGATATGCCCGGCTGTATTCCTCTCGTTCCTGTTCTAAAAGGTTTTCTGTTTCAGGCGTATAGCCAAGGAACTCGATATAGCCTCCATTATACCCGGTCAGTCTGCACCGTATGCCGGCTTCCGAGAGTTTGTCCATCCGTTTCTGTGCGTTTCTGGCACTGGAATACTGCTTCGGCCTGAAATAGTGTTCTCCCGTAGAGCCGTAGGCATCCTCTCCGAGAATCAGTTTTCCGGAAAACCTGAGGCTGGCAATGAAGTCAAAGCGTGCTTTGCCCAATGCCTGCCGCAGAGCCTTGTGTGCCGGACCTTCCGGATGCTTGAACGCTTGCGGTTTGTCTTGGCTCTTGAGTCCGGGCAGTTCCACTTTGTACGGCTGTCTGCAACTGCCTATCCCTAACGTGAGGTAGAAGTTGGTGTGGAAATAATCGGTCATCGGGTCGCTGTCATCGAAGTTGTACGACATGACGAAGTCGCAGACATTCTGCATGACCTCTTTGGCCCGGTCTGTCAGGGTCTTGTCGGACGAGATGTTGTAGTGGTTGACATCTCCCTGGACCTTTCCGGATTCTTTGGTGAATGCCTCGAAATCCGCTTTCATCAGCCGGATGTGGATGGAGTGGTAATTCTCGCGCCTGACCGAGAACCTGTATCCCGGATAGGTATCCTTGAGCCATGCACGTACCGGTTCCACAATCTCCGGTGCGTGCTGTCCCTTGTAATTGCGGCCTTTCCAGCGGTATTCATTATATACATATTCGGTGTATTCTTTTGCTGTGGCTCCCGAATGGTCATATTCATATCCGGTTGAAGTCGCAGATATATCCGGTTTGTTTTTCCAAATGTCGAAAAGCCTTTCAAACTCGGTATTCACCCGTTGCATGATTGCAGTGTCACCACCCTTGTCCGGGTGGTGCTGCAATGCCAGCCGGCGGTATTCTTTCTTCAAGTCCGCCAGCGAATGTATGTTCTGAAAATAGGTCATGGCTGTTGTCTGTTATGCCCCTGCGAGGCGGTTGATGACATATTCCTTGTGGTCGAGGTCGAATTCCTGTTCCTGTTTCTGAAGCGTCGTCCGTCATATATCGAGACGGCCCGCTCCACCAGAAGCCTGCGGCTGTCTTCCGAAAGTTCCAGATAGAACCGTTCCGCTGCACCGAATGTGCCCTTGTCCGTCGCCACGCACCATTTTTCCCAAAAATGCGGATACATGTTGCCATATACGGCTTTGCATTCTTCCTCACTCCAGGCGTTCCACATATAGAAGAAGAAACTGGAGACTGCGTTTTCTGCCTGTAAATACATATCCTGCTCTTTTAAGATTTGACATGACGGGGTGTTTCCAATTCCAATTTCGCGGCTTCGTATATTTCACGGAGCCAGTCGATGTTGCTTGCACCGAGTTCAAACGGTCCGTAGCATTCCACTTCGTCACCGCTTTCTTTCTCTTCGGCAATGACGGTCAGGCTGCTTGCCGTTATCCGGACACCCGTGACCCGGCATTCATACGGGTCTCCGTTTTTCCCGAACCAGACTATCCATACCGGATCATCTTCCCTGTCCGTAAAGGCCAGTTCCGTCAGTGAGTACGCCTGAAGCAACTGCCGTATCGCTTCAATGATGTCATTGCGCAGTTCCTCAATCCGGTCGCTGAAATCCATTGCGGTGTATTTCACCCGGGCTTTCCTGCCTGTTTCCTTGATTGAGAGTATCAGCGATTCGGGATGGATGCCGAAGTTCCATTCCGTCACCTCTTCCTCATTACATGTCGTGTGGATATTGCCGCCCAATACCAGACCGCAGTCTTCCTCTACCACTCTTTTTGCTTCTTCGCAGCTTCCTGCCGCTACCGTGTAAGTACCCTCGAAGGCGTATCTTACTCTTACTTTGTATTTTGTCATAATTCCTATAATTTGGTTGTTGATATTATATGTTTGATTGCTGTTCCTTCTTCCCGTACTAAGTGACAAGGCTTATCCTCTCACCGAAGAAAGATTCGTCCACTCCATACACATGTCCGATGGAATAATCATACTTGTTCCGTTCCTCGTCCAGACGGAGACGGAAACCATGGTAGCCGTTAATTTCCAGTTTCAACCTGACATCCTGTTTCAACTCCATTTCAAGCAGGCTTCCACCGCCGTAAGCAGAACTGAAAAGCCCGCAGTAGTTGCCTTTGGGAATGACAACTTCACCCGGTGAGAATCCGGATTCGTACAGTTCTTTCAGATTTACCCTGCCGGTATAGGTCAACAGGTTGGCACCGCAACAGGAGTTGATTAGTTCCTGGTAGAATTGTTCATAGGATACCTGTTCCTTGCCGTTCCTTCCTTTGCGGTTCGGGAAGCGTCCGTAAACCTTGCAGCCATGCTCCGTCAGGAGCTTCTTCACGCTTGCCGGATTGAGGTTCAGCGCATCCACCATATCCCCAAAGTAGCTTTCTTCATACCGGTAGCCGCCCTGTGACTCAAACCAGTCGGAGTTGATGCAGTCATAATTGGAAAGCATCTCCACACGGACAGGGATGTCATCCGTATTCTTTATCAGCTCCGCAAGGACATCCGAATCGTTGCGACCGTATATCTCATCGCGTATTTCATCTTCGTGTTCTTCAAAGAAAGCTTCTACCGTCTTTTCATCAACATGGAAGCATACGGTACATTCCGTCTTCAGTCTTGTGATGATTTCACGAACTGCTTCCCATTCGCTATCGCTGTACCATTCATCTGCCTTTTCCCACAATTTTTCTTGGCTTTTACTTGCAAGGCATTCATGGATCAGGTCGAGACGATTGTCAAGGTTGTCGTTGTAATCTGTCCACACCAGCGTGTAGGATTCGTCCATGAGGGACTTGACGAGTTCCATTGTCAGTTTTTTCTGTTCTTTCATTTTCGTTACCTGTGTACGGCAGGATTCTGTTTCCCGTACATGTGGTTATAAATGCAGAGAGCGACCTTACGGCCGCTCCCTTGTTATCCGTTCTCTTTCATGAATTTTTCGTATTTCTCTTTTTCCATGTTGTCCTCCTTTCAGTTTAATAATTCAGTTTCTTTCCCGTTGTCTTTTGCGGCCAGGACACCGAAGGGCAAGTCCAGTATCCTGTGGCTGAAACACATCGTGGAGTTGTAGCCCGTACGTTGCCAGAGCGTAAATCGGTCTTCGGCGAACGACCACCTGAAATAGCCTGACAGGGAGCCGAACCGTGGGTTGACGTTCCTTCTGATGAGGAAACGGTTTACATCCACGATATGTCCAGCCGTCAGTATGATGTTCAGAATCTCGACGAATGCCAGCTGTGAGTACGGGTCAATGGGCATGACAGGTCCTTTGAAGTTGATTTCCATATTTTTTCCATTTAATTGTAATTATCATCAAATATCTCGTAACGGAAGGGAAGCATGTCGCAATAGCTGCTTGATATGCCTATATATATCAGCGTATCTTCTGCCAAGTCAGCAGTGTCCTCTTCCTTCTCGACAACGGCATCTCCGTACAGGTCATGATAGTGCGAGACAATCATGTGTGGATCATCCGTACTGATGTCATAGCCGTAATTCCTGCTCCAGGCCATGAAGAATTCGGTTTCTTCCTCTTCAAGCCTTTCAAGGGCATCCCTGATTTCGAAGAAGTTTGGGCAGAGCCATTCACGGCTGACCAGTATGTCAGGGATGTTCTCCCATTTGGGATACCTATATTGCGGTTCTTCCTCTCCGGGGAACAGGTCTGAGCAGGCACACAGGAATTCACCCATGTCACTGTAGTCTGACATGTGCAGCCAGTAGTCCCTGTAATTCTTTATGTCAATGAGATGCTGTGTTGTCACGGCAATCTCTGCATTGTTTAGATTCATATCCTTTTCATTATTATGTATGCGAATGCCGGGGATTCCATTCCACCGACTTCGAGAAGGTGCCGTGTTCCGGCTGTGCAGGGTTTTTCGGGAAAATACCGCAGCCGTGGCGAGGATGATTTTCCCGAAAACCGCTTGCGGCATGACCTTGCACGGCCAAGGAAGACACGGACTACCTTTGTCGGTGGGAATGGAACTCCCGGTTCTTTTCATACGGTTCATATTCAGTTTGCTATTCGCTGGCTTCCCCAGCTGATGTGTATTTTGCCTTCATGGTCCTGCGTGCGGACAAGCAGGCTGTCGATGACGGACATCGTAATGTCGAACTCCTCGAATATTTCGGACTGTTCCTTGACTTCTCCTGTCTTGATAAACTCGTTCAGCCGTTCCTTGGTCAGTACCAGTGCCATCAGGTTCTGTTCGACCGAGTCCTCATAGGTGACATAATGAACGTCCTTCATTTCTTTGGAATCGAGGCGGATGAACCGGAAGTCGAACTGTTCCATGCGGGGAATGTTCCATTGCAGGGATTCCAGTATCACCTGATTGCAGGCAGGTATGTTCACCGAGCTGCTCAGGCTTTGCTGTGTGCATATCAATATGCCGTTGATGGTAGAGTCGAATTCCGTCACGATGTTTTGCCTCCTTTTGAATGCCACGTCTCCCTTGACCACAAATACCGGGCGGTCGGGAAAGCATTTGCGGAGATGGTTCTCGTAAAGGTCGAATGCGGCTATGGACGTGCAGCCGACAGCCACTTTTCCGGGTATCTTCCGCACCAGTTTCTCTATGTACTTTGTCTTGTTCGGAATCCCGTCTCCGGAGTAACCCTCTATCAGATGTGGGACGGAACAGGCCTTGATAAGCAGTTTGATCTGTCGCATGAGCCGTACTGTTGTAATACAGCTCACAGATACGGCAGAATTCCTCGATGATGACACGGTAAACCTCACGCTCTCCGTCCGACGGACTGACGGTATGGGTCTGTATCTTGTATTTTTCTCCTGCGAAATCCCTGAACTTGCGTGTGATGACCGTCTTGCCGATAAGTTCTGACAATTCCTCCTTGTTATAGACATCCTGGTTCTGCTTCTCGATGCCGAATACGGTGGCTTTTCCGGGACAGTGGCAGGCACGGAAGAGGACGTGCCCCCTGAAGGCCGGGAATGGACTGCCGTAATCCGTATTGTTCTCTTCCTCTATCTCACGTTCCTTGTTTTCGTGATAGACCTGCGGGCTCCAGCACACCATGTTCACCGAATTGTTGTAAAGCAGCTCGAACTGGCTGTACAGTTCCGCTATGTTGTTGCGTGTGGTCGTTCCGGTGTCAAGAATCTTATACTTGAGCCTTCTGAATATGCACAGGATGTTTCTTGTGCGCTGTGAAGTCGGATTCGTGATTTCGTCCGACTCGTCGAAAACAAGACACAGTTTCCGGGAAGTTTGTTTCACGTAGCGCACCAGCCCTCTTCGCAGTTTGCCGAGCATGGAGGTTGAAACGACGAGGAACATGCCTTCGGGTACGTTTGTAAGGTCGCTCTCTGCCCGGATGACACGGAACCGTTCCCTGTTTACCGACAGGAACGGAATCCAGGTCATGTTGGTGGCAATGGCCGGTGCAAGGATGATGGCATTCCTTACTTTTCGGAATTTGAGCAGGAATCTGGCCCGGTAATAGACAGCCGCGGTTTTGCCCGATCCCTGCTGCCAGTTCAGCAGGGCATAGCGTTTTTGAAGTACAAGGTTCAGGTCATGCTTTTGCAGGGTTGTGAATTCACATGCCTCGCCGTCCTTGTTGATGAATGTGCTCCGGTCCAGATATTCCTTCAGATTGACGTCTTCTTCCATATCCGCAAACCGGAGGTTCTGCATCTCATACTGTTTCTGCTTCCGGCGTATCAGTTTCTCCGCCGCACGGATCTGAAGCCTGTTCCTTTCCGTTACGGTTTCCGGTACCGGAAGTTCAGCCCTCCCGAGAATGAGATCGTTGATGCTTGCAGCCTTGTGTGTGACTTTGTCAAGCAGACGGGGTGCGTATGGTTTGAGTTTGAAACCGTAGGAGGTCTTCACCAGTGCCACTTCCTTGCGGGGTACTGAATGCTGGGAAGTGATGTACTTGCGGATGATTCCGAGCACCTTGCCTGTGGTCAGTTTTTTACGTTCCCAGTCTTTGATCTGCTGGTTTGTGGCATTTTCCGGTGGTTTTTGGTTGCGGAACTTGGATACAAGTGCTTCTGCCTTCTCAATGTGCCTGTTCAGTACGGCATGGGCTTTCAGCTCATACATATACTTGGAGAGCCTGTATTCGAACGCTTCCAGTTCCTCTCGGTCTATCCGGTTGGTTTCCCGCATGAGGTCAATCCGGATTCTCTGCTTCATCACCCTTGTCTTCCTGACGCGGTCTTTCAACTCTTCCATCGGAATGAACTCGTCCGCATTGTAGGGTTGCATTTCGATGTGGCGTGACCTGCGCAGGAATACCATGACTTTCGTGCTGAAGTTATGTACTCCCATGGAATCGAAAGCATCCGGATTCAGTTTGGTCTGGCCGACAAAGGAAAAACTGCTGTTGATATTGGCAACACGTGTCTTCTCCCAAAATTCACTTTGCATGAATGACACGGGTACGATGACCATCAGGAATCCTGCCGGATTGAGCACGTCGTATGCTTTATCCATATAATATTCCTGTGAAAGTTTACAGTCAAATTTCAGGTTGAATGGCGGGTTGCCGATGATTACGTCAAAACGTTGTTCCGGACGGTACTGCTGTATGTCGCATTTTTCGATATGGGCTTCCGGATAGAGGTGTCTTGCAACGGTTACAGCTCTGCCGTCTATGTCAAAGCCGTAGCTGTTATGCAGGTTCGGCAGGTGGTTGAAGAAGTTACCCATTCCACAACACATATCAAGCACCATTTCCGAAGAGGTCGGGGAAAGAACCTCCACCATGCTCCGGCATAGCTCATGAGGGGTGAAAAACTGGCCCATCTCGAATTCTTTCTTGGCTTCCGCATATCTGTGATAGCTGGAAAAATCTGCCTGCTTGAGATTGTGCAGTCCTCCGATACCTGTGTAGCAGTTGTAGATGCTCTCCTTCGGAATGAGGTCCTTGCCGGAATCGATGGCAAAAAGGATTTTCTCGTTCACCTCAGCACGCTTGTCCCGGGGAATCTGTTGGGGTATGATGGCATACATGCTTTTACTTTTTGATGGTTAAAAACAAAAACACCCCGCAAGGAAGCCTTACGGGGTGCAGGATTAAACTTTTCATGAATCAATCTTCATTGAGCGTGATTTCGTCCAGATGGAGCCGTCTGTAACAGTTTTCGGCAGCCGGACTGTCTTTGAACCGTATGTCGATGCGTCCGTTCTTGTAGAATTTGATCTGCCGGGCATTGTCCGTGGTAAGACTGTACCACTGTGTGATGTCCACATTCCGCTCGTCAAGTCCGATAACCATTCCGGTTGAGCCGTTTATCAGGTCATCCGAACCGTAGGCTATACCTTCACAGAAGATGTTCACCTTGTTTCTACAGTCGTATGAGAATTCGTATTCACCGTGATATTCCAGATGGATGCTGTCCCAATATACGATATCAGGAAATGTTATCTTGTCCTTTTTCAGCTCGGGTTTGACCTTGCTCCAACGTGAGGGTCGTACCGTTTTCAGGAAACGGGCCAGCAGTTCCTCCTCGGCAGTTTCCCGGAAACTCTTTCCGCCCAGATGTTCGATGACAGAATCCACATAGGTCTGGTAGACCGGTCTGAATCCCATAGGCAATGTCTGTCCGTCAATTTTCGGGACAGGGACATCCACATTGTAGGTCTTGTTGAAATAGGAAATGATGCGGTTGGCAAAGTTCGCATTGGCATTGTGGCTCTTGTCCACAAGGTCGTTAATGAGGTTGAACGGTTTGAACTCATTGTGCGAATAATCATCCTGCCCGTTGTGGAAATAAAAGTCGCGGATGGAGACCTTGCCGTTGTCCTCGTACTTGAACTGTCTTTCTTTCCGGTACTGTTCCGCATCCTCCTTGAAGATGGCATACCACTTTTCTATCTGGTTGAGTGTCTTGTACAGAAGATCCTGCTGTGACTGGCAATAAAGCCTGTCCTGTTCGGTAATCTTTTCCTCGTTTCTTACTTGTACGCTCAGAATGCCGGAAAGCAGGTCGGAATTTCCTCTTCGATCAGGTTGTATGACAAATCTCACGTCATCAAAAAACGGCATGTATGCTTGAGCACTGCCTTTGCATCCGGTTTCTTCTTCGCGGAAGAACACAACTTTGATGACATCGTATTTCTGCAGGCATTCCAGGCAGATGAATATGCCGTTTTTGTCATCAGCTCCTAAATTCTCGTACCTCCGCTTTGATGGAGAGTAGCCGAAAAGGATGCCTTCAGCTTCAATGACTCTGAAATCCTTTGAATGCCTACAATGGGATATTTGGTCCAAATGGCTCACTAAACAAGGATAGGACTCGGAATTGCCTTTGGTTACATACAAGTTGCCGAAACTGTCCTTTTGCAGACTGATGTTTCCGTGAAGCCCGTTGATATAGGAACAGAGGAAGCGGATCATTTCCTGTTCCTTTCCACTCGGACTGTATATGTTATATAGCTTCTTCAACAGCTGCGTATTCATGTTCTTCTTCATAAATGTTTATATTATTATCGGAGAAATTAAATGGAAGACCGGTTCTTGAATCCAGCGAGTCATAGTATTCTTCGTCAAAACAGACTATCAAACCGTCTTCCAACAGGGTTTCTATGGTATTTAAATGGATGGTTTGTGACTTGTAAGCCTTTTCCTGCTGATTCCATATCTGGATTTCCGTCAGTTCATCCGCATCTTTAAACCAGTTTTTGTCATATTCGGAGTAATGCCAGTAGTTTTCCTTGTAGCTGCATTCGGCATCCTCCCGACATTGCTCACAGCAATAATATTCTTCAGTAATCCCCGAGTAGACGGAGTCGCCTGTCAGACAGTAGCTTTCGCACCAATCACAGAAGATTGTATCGTCATGATGATGATATTCACCGCAAGAGGATATATATCGGAAATCCTCCAAGTCGTCTACATCCACTTCGATTTCCCGCCCCTCCATATAGCAGACCCGCGTTTCTGTACAATAGCGCTGGTTATATTCATCCCATGCCTCCTCGCTTTCGTCATCATCACCATTCAGATTACGGTCGGTCGTATCCAGTAGATAGTTATCTTCCGAATGCCTGTAGTTGTAGGCCTTTCTTTCCTCGTAGTCGTACCATTTGAAGGAATCCTGATAGGAAAGAGTGTCGTCCATACCCAGGTCGCACTCTATCTCAAACTTGCGGTCAAAAAGCGAACTTCCGTCAATGCCGACAAATGCGTTCGCCTCGTGGCAGGATGCACCCACAATCTTGTATCCGTCAATGTATCCTTCTTGGATTAGTTTGTTGACCAACATATATTTCAGCATCTCGTCCTCACCGGTAGTATATTGACGCTCCAACAGTCTCCACCGTCTATTATCCTGATCGGTCACTTCGGTGAACAGGATGGCTCTTGCTACTATTTTTCCTTCCTCGTCCTTGAGGTAAGCAGCTTTTGCTTTTACCGAATCCAAGTAGAATGAATGCCTGTCCATATCCGTCATGCAGGAATTGAAGTGTCCCTTGCACGAGAAGCTTTCATAGATGGCTTCAAAATTGTTGTCCACATGCAACTTCATGCCTGACGTACAGCCCAGCGTAAACGTGTACCACTGTTTGGCAAACACATCACCGCACAGCCAGTTCACGACACTGGAAGAAAGGATTTTTCCGACGGTAGTTTCCAGTATGACGGCTCTTAGAAATTTGGCCGACTTCATCTTGAATACCCTGTTGCGTTCCATATTGACATAGCGGATGGAACCATGGTCTCCGTCTTCACAGATACCTTTGGCTTCATCCGTGCGGTATTGTGCTGACCAATAGATGCATCCTATCAATTCCACTCTGTGGGGAAGCGAATCATCCTGCTTGCCGGAGCTGCATATGGTATCAGTGACCATCTGTTGAAGTTGAGCCATATCTTTAATGTTGAGCAAGGAAAAATCATTCCTTAGATGGCAATATCTCAACAAGTCTGCATTCTTCAGATGGCTGTGCAGGATCTTGTTTTTTCTGACCTTCGCACCATTGTTCCTTTTTTCCACTGCGAAAATTTCCTTGAACTCATCGTAGTTCCTGAACTGATAGTACAACATAAGCTAAAGGATTATGAGGTTAATGACTGGATTATCTTCAACCGGCAGATTTGAACGTTTTGCCTGCATATTTCTTCTGGAATAGGCACATCCGCTTTCCGATTCGCACTCCGGAAATCCTTTCCAAGACTGGTTTCTTTTCATGATTCTTAATGGATTTAAATTTGACATGACCGGCTCCTTGGAGCGCGGTATTCCTGTTTCTTACATGCCCTCTCCAGTTTTTTGCTTTGTCCAAAGCAAGGCTTGGCAGAAAAAATACCGGAACGAAGTGAGGATGATTTTTTTCAGCCAACCCGTAAGGGCTGCCTTGTCTGCGACAAGGCAAAAAGCTATCTTTGCATGGAAGAATTTGGAATATCTGCGGATGGACGATGATAGAACCACTGTTCAGTTGAGGGAATAAAAAAACGGGAATAACCTTTGGCTGGTTACTCCCGTCATTGAAAATCGGATGAATTATATAGTTATGGATTGGTTGGCAGTGCAAATTTGTCTTATAAGGTCTGCACCTCAAATGTGATAAAAATCCATAGAATCCTTTTATTTTAAAAATATCTAAATAATATAATATCAGTGCATTGATTAAAAATACATATAACTAATACCCTAAACTCCGTAATAACAAACCTATTCCAATATTGTTATGAATAAAGATTACCAAACTTTCAAAAAGTCCTATTGCGAATTTCATAAAGAACTTTTTGATATTATTATGTGTTACTATTATCATCTAACAATGTAGTTTGACCACTATTAAAAATATCAATCACAATACCTATCAAGATAGATACAGAGTAAACCAATAAATAACATACTAAGAAATACACAGAATAATTCACAGTATTTGGTTCTTCTATTGATATCTCCATATTAGCAATAGAGGATATGATAATCATTGTTATAATGGCAACCATAGATACGAACAAACAAGCAGCAAAACTTGAATTTAAATCTTGAATAAGCTGTCTGCCTTCTTCTGTTTTCTTTATTGAAGCAAATTTATCACCAATAATAAAAGTCAGCATAATGGTATATGCCGTCAATATTAGAGCAACCATTGCTGGGACGATAGAAATACCCACTCCTACAAGATGCTTTAACTGTAATAGGACATCTGCATCTTCTACATATATTAAAATACATAAGCCTAATGAAACTATTAAAGGCAATATACTATCCAGCCAAAAACTTGTCCAGCCATAATTCCTCAATACAGCTTTCCAACCGAATATAGGAAGCGGTTTTCTCATAAAATACGAATTTAATTAATGAATAATACTTCTTATCGTATTGTATATAGTTGAGCAGACATCATTCACTATTTGGGGAACCACTAATTTACGTGGATGTTCACTAGTGTCAATCTGCTCTAACTTCGCATTTTCCGTTGATTGGATTGTAGCTTGTACATATCCATTCTGTTCTGATAGATTAACAATACTTTGAAGCATACCATCATCTTCACTGTTCAACGGATGTTCTTTTGATCCTGTAGCTGTAATTTCTATTCGACTTGCTCCCATTTCTCTGAGTTTCCTATCAAATGCACCTTCAAAACCACGAGTATGACCAGGATTTGAATATGATATATTTGCATATAAATGAGTTACGGCATGGGCATTAAGTATACTATCTAAAATATCACGTTCTATGATGACATCAATATCAAAAGTTTCAGGCTCTACACACTTTAATGCCTCTGAAAGATAATAGACGATATTTTTCAAGCTAATATCACTATTGCATCTTACAGCCAAAGTATGGACTGATGGGATAAAATACAAATCCGTTTCTTTCTTGTTAGCTACAATATCCTCGTTCCAATCATCCATGGTTACATCTTCCTGGCTACGTTTGTTGTAGAAAGCTTCTGGATCAATAATTGTATATGAAAGTAGTCCGATTTGTATCCAATTAGGATTGCCATTTTCATCCAATAAGTTACTAAACGTAACATATTTCAGGCTTCCTGATTTTCCGCCATATGGGAAACCGATTAATGGATCTTGTTCGTATAAACTACGAAAAGCCTGCACATAGTGTTCCGTTGTTTGCTCCCGTCTTGCTTTTATATTGATGAGATACCACGTTGTTTGTCTATTTATAACTCTATTCATGATGTTTAAATGGTTGATTATCTGCAAAAATACAAATTTATTCTGATTGGAAAGACAAACATAAAAAGATATGGTAATAGAACAATCAGCAGACCGCAGTTTTGTCAGCCTTTTAAATTGAAATCCGATATAAAAACAGGAATAAATTAGAAATAAGCCATTTATGAGCTTTTCTCAAAGAGCAAGGTAATGACTTGGCAACGGTCGCAAATTCTACGATATTCGGTGTATTTCTGTCAAACAACTCTTATTTCATCTGCAAAATTAGTATTTTCTTTTAAGGACTGAACAGAATACCAAGTAAAATTTCCTATTTTTGTATTTGCCATAAGAAGCATGTGAATCAAACAAACGTAGGAAATATGCATAATATAATTTGTTTAGAAAACGAATGGATCTTTAACAGCCAAAATGGTAATCAGTTTGACCTTGAGACTAAATTGCTATTGGATTGTTTGAAGAATTTCCATAACTGCAATATCATCCATAGGCATATCTTGTCAAAAGAAAACTTACAGTATTACATGGATTTCTTTACTAAAGATAAGCGTAAATTCAACAAATATGATGTCATTTACATTGCATGTCATGGATGGAATCATGCCATATCTTTGGAAAGTGAAAATGGTTACATTGATATTGATTTGACAGAACTTGCTGAGATGAATGATTTTTTTTTGCCAACAAGATAGTTCATTTCAGTTCATGCCGTACATTAGCAAACAAAGATGTGGCTTTACAATTCAAAGAGCGAACTGGAGCAAAATTGGTTACAGGCTACAAGTCTTCCGTTGACGCGATGAAATCAGCCATTGCTGATTTGGCATATTTTAATGAACTTATGCATATCAAAAATACAGGTATCATTCTTAATAAGAAAAGCAAGTTTTGGAAAACGTATAAATCACTATTAGACGAACTTAAATTTATTGCAGTATGACATTATTTGAACACTTGTCCAATTTCAAACGCCATTCTTCAGAAGAAGAATTGACAAAAGCATTCACAAAATTAGCTCCACATTTTATTTACGGAGGCTATATTAAAGTGAGTGATGTATACAAAGTGTACATACGTACTGTTGAATTCTACTATCATGATGAAAGTAACAAGGTTGATGCTATTAAAGACCCGATAATGTATCATAGAAACGGTCGTTACAAAGATTGTACGGACGTTCCATATTTCCCTTTAATGACACTTAATGTACATGGGTCTGGTTATGATATAACATTTGAGAATGAAAGCCAATGTTATAGAGCTTCGGCATTGATACGTGAATACTCCATCTATGATTGCAAACTCAGAAAGTTCCTTATACTCAATAATAAATTGAGAGATGAACGCTCTACTTTCCTTTATGACTATCTTAATGGCTTCTCGCTCAACGTAAAGCCTAATATCGCTTGGGTTGATGATGAGCACAAACAGCAAAAAGACCTTCTGCAAACAACACGATTGAGAGTATACAAAATTGTGAACGGTCAAAAAACGAAAACAAAAGACGAGCGGGAATGGAGATTTAAACTTAATGAAGAAATATGGTTACCGACAGATTGACCGATACTGTATATTTTTCGAAATGGGTATTAAAAGATTTTCCGATTACCATAGGTAATGTCTGCAAACTTTTGGATAAACATAGAGTCAAATATGGCTTCCTGCCTTATACTAAAGACTATTGGTGCAGGGATTATATGCCTATACAAATAAAGGATTCCAAGTTCTTACAGTATAGGTATACGCCTGATTATTTGAGAAACGGGAAAGATGAGAAATATATAACTGACCCGACCATTGTTTTAAATAAACTGCATATTCCTACTGTTAAAACAGACTTGGTTATAGATGGTGGCAATGTCATTAAATGTCCTGAGAAAGTAATAATGACAGAAAAAGTAATGTAGTCATAACAATAGAAATTGTACCACGTATCATCCCAATTGACTACCAAAGTTGTAGGAGAAGTATCCTTCTTCTCATTCGGATAAATTATTCCAAAGAGGCGTTTGTGGCTTTCTGTCAACTGCGTCATATAGCCGGCAGCCATAAATGTAGATGCATTTTCATTCTTAGAATCTTGGTGCTTCTACATATCTTACGATATACGTAAAATCTCCTGAAGTATCATTCAAATGATCAAAGCCACTCGTTAAAATAATCTCTAACTTATCGTCAACTATCAAATAGCGGTCGTGTCGGTTGGTCATTTGTGGATTCTTGGTAAAATTCCATTGCCCGCAGTACTGCTTCATTGACTCAATATGTTTGTCATTTATGTCATTGCATATAATCTCCAAATTCTTTTGTGGCAATATTTTTTTAATCAAATCAACATTCCTCTCTTTCGAGGAGAAATACCTATCATACAGAACAACTTTTTTGGCATGAAGACAAATGGATTTCAAATGCTTAATGGCAAGTTCCCGCGGCTCTGCCATATCAAAACTTGCGGAATAATTGTTCTCCAGCCGTTGTTTGTCGTCCATTATGTTTACATAAGGGAATGTGTCTTTAGTGGAACTCAGGATTATTTTATATAAAGTACAATTTTCAGCTAATTCTTCCAAAGATTGTCTTCTTAATCCTGAGTGAGCCATTTGAGATTTTAAGTTCACAGGCAGTTCCACATCATTATCTTCATATTGTTTGATATTGGAAACTATACTTTTTTTATAATAGTGAAGTAACTGCCTGATTTTCTTTTGGTCGAATCCTTCACCTTTTTGAAACTTGTGATATTCATGAAACAAGTCATCGTCTATCACAACGCCATTTATAACCTTACCCATAATTATTTATTCTATTTCCAACAACTCTTCCAATGTAGCATCAAAAAAACCTTCAGGAAACGGAGTCTTGAATTTTCCTCCTTCTGTAAAGCGAATTGTTTCAAAAGGTGAGGTAATGCCTCCTTTGTAATAAACAACAGCTCTGCCATGTTCAAACCGGTCTTTGAAAATCTGATATTGTAGTTTATTTATAAGGTGTTCGCAATGGGTTTCGAGTAGCACCTGAATGCCCGCGTTGGCAATGTAGGTGAAGAACTCTCCCAAGCGTGCCTGAGCAGCCGGATGCAGATGAAGTTCAGGATTCTCAATCATAAGCAAATCCCCTTCTTTGGCACGTAAGCACATAATCAGTGTTTTCACCAGATAACTGACACCGACACCTAACTGTTGAGGTGACAGGTTTGACAAATCATCGCTTTTATAAACCACCTTTACTTTGGTCGGACTTACTTTTTCGGTCTGCATCTCAAACTTAATTCCCAAGATGTAGGTAAGCCAATGGTTTATGTGTGATGACAGTGTATCTGACTCACTGAGCATCAGAAGTCCTTTGTCAATAGGATTGGACTTTTCCTGTTCGAAAGTTCCGAAAAGATATTCACCTGCTATGCCCACTTTGTATTTGGGTGAGATTGTTTCCATTTCACTAAATCCCAATCTGTTGGCAGATAGATAGAATACATTTTTTTCTAAATCCATACCTGTTGGGTTACTGCATATTGTCTCATCTGTATTCATTTTACAGAGAATTTGGCTTCCTGCATTGGAGAATCCAATACTTAGTTCCTTTGCGTTAACATTTCTGTTGCGCAAGGTTTCAAAAGTAAAATCCATGCCATCCATCAGCAAGGAAGCCATAGGAGACGAGTGATATAATGCTGTCAGGATTGCCTGAAAACAGGTTGATTTTC
>OIRI01000190.1_pt1 | contig 19957 bp, 17 predicted proteins | sample 1586231 | NCBI WGS metagenome assembly OIRI01 (sample SAMN02675048, study PRJEB24791) | human gut metagenome, SKBSTL034 | isolation source: stool | host: Homo sapiens | place: USA | reverse complement strand
TTATTGAGACTGAGCCCGACTTCAGAAAAGAGTAAGAGAGAGTGAATCGCTTTGACGAATCAAGTCCTTATTCGTTCACTTTCTTTCGATACACGCTGATGCAACCATCAGGGCAAACAATGGCGCACGAAGCGCAACCGATGCAAGTTTCTGCCACTTCTTGACAGTAAGCATAACCTTTATGGTTGACCGCATTTTCAGAGAGGGCGAGCGTTTGAGTGGGACAGGCCACGATGCAGAGTCCACAACCCTTGCATCGTTCCGTGTCAATGACTACGGCTCCTTTGATTTTGCTCATAGTGTGGAGGGTATTAGTCAAGCGGCGAAGGTTGCTAAAGAGTAGAAGTACGCAATGGGGAATAGAAGAAGCTGACCGAGATAGACGAACGTAAAGCAACAGCTTTCTGTAGCGTCTGCATGTTCTGCTACTTTTCAGTCTTCCTGGGAATCGTCTTCTATTGACCGTGTCGTACTGTTTCCTTTTAGCGGCTCCCTCGCTTCGGCTGACAGTTATTGGTTGAACATATCCTTGTTGTAAAACTCCATGATGTCTTTCAGCATCAGGCGGCATTCACGAGCAGGTGAATCAGCATCGAGTGCTTCCGCTTTCAGAAAACAGCTCATTGCCGCTCCCCAGTTAGCTTGTTTCATTTCAAGTTTACCTTCGAGGAAGTAAAGCATTGCGTTCGACTGTTCGGTCGTTTTAGTTTCGCTAATCAAGCGTTGAGCCTCAGCAAGATTTCCCGCTTCGAGTGCTTGACTGATAGAATGAAAGAGTGGATGAGTCATACCGTTTCGGGTGAAGGACGTTAGCAAAGGTAATGTATAATGTAATACGTAGGTACGTTTCTCTGCGATTTTTTGTAGAGTCCATGTAGCAGTAAGCATTACCTAAAGACCGTTTTTTACCGAAATGCTTTGTCCGTTTGATTATTGATTATGTGAGATTGCTTGCAATGTGGCAGTGATACCCTGCTCTCGGTGACAGATGTTTATTTCAATGCCAAATTTCTTATGCAGGTGTTCCGCAAGGTGTTGTGCCGAATAGACACTGCGGTGCTGTCCGCCCGTACAGCCGAAGGAGAACATCAAGTCCGTAAAACCCCGTTGTATGTAGCGTGCCACGTGGGCATCGGCGAGTTTATAGACCGAATCGAGGAAAGTCAGAATTTCACCATCGTCCTCCAGGAAGCGAATCACAGGTTCGTCGAGTCCCGTCAGTTTCTTATACGGTTCGTATCGTCCCGGGTTGTGGGTACTGCGGCAATCAAATACATAACCGCCCCCGTTCCCCGATTCGTCTGCCGGGATTCCCTTCTTGTAACTAAAGCTGAAGATGCGTACCCGGAGCGGTCCCTTTTCGTCGTAGCGGGAGACCGAAGCTTCGCCGTGTGTTGCGGGATGCGGGTTAAACTGCGGCAGCTCCGTCAGTCGGTGAAGCGTTTCGTTCAGACAAGGATAGGCGAGTGCAGCTCCGTCGAGCAACATGCGGCGCAGGTTTTGGATGGCGGGAGGAATGCTGTCGAGGAAGTACTTCTTGCGCTCCACGTACCCCCGCAGTCCGTAAGCTCCGAGCACCTGGAGAATGCGGAAAAGCACAAACTGTTCGAGGCGGTGACGGAAACGCTCTTCCGCAAATCCTGGAAGCAGCGTGCGCAACTCGTCTATGTATTCGCCAATCAATGCCTCGCGCAGCGTCTGCGGGTAGCGTGCCGAAGCTTGCCACAGGAAGGAAGCCACGTCATATTGCAACGGCCCCTTCATGCCGCCTTGGAAGTCAATAAAGTGCGGTTCGCCCGTCGGGTCCAACATCACGTTGCGCGCCTGGAAGTCACGGTAAAGGAAGAAATGCTCCTCGGCCGTATTGCCCACCAAGTCGGCTGCAAAGCGTTGAAAGTCATCTTCCAATTTTCCCTCGTCGAAGGGCAAATCCGTAGTCTTGAGAAAACAGTATTTGAAGTAATTGAGGTCGAACATCGCCGCTCTGACATCAAACTCAATCGGTTCCAGGCAACGGTCAAAGTGCAGTCCCTCAGCCCCGGTGACCTGTACATGTGCCAGGCGGCGAATGGTGCGTGTTAGCAGTTCCTTTTCTTTCTCTCCGTATTCATAGTTTCGGTTGCGTGCCGGGGCGAGTGCATCGTAGAGTGATGTGTGCCCCAAGTCTTCCTGAATGTAGCAATCTTCTTCGTCGCTGAAGGCATAGATGCGGGGCATGGGCAGTCCCTGTGCATAGAAGTGGCTGGCCAGGTAGACAAAGCAACGGTTTTCATGAACCGAAGGCCCCATTACACCGATGACAGACGAGCCGTCTGTTCGAAACATACGTACATATTGGCGGTTACTGCCCGCTTTGGGCAAGGTCTCCACACTCAGCGGAGCTTCGCCACACCATTGTTTATACAAAGAAAGAAGAGGAGTCATGAGGTTGATAGGAAATAGGGAATAAAGAGGTGAAGAGAGGGGAGTGATGAGGGAAGGTCGTCAAGCCTGGGCAACGTTTGTAGAGCGGTAATGCACCTCTCCTGCTTGTGCCAAGCCAATCTCCTTCGCTATTCCGAGTTGTTCAAAAAGAAAGGAATGTCCTTTATAGCTGCAGCTTTTGGTCATAGTCCATCGGCAAAGCCTTGCCAATGCTGGTGACAATAATGCCTGCACCTTGCGCCTGAGCTTCCTCACAGAGTAAGGAGGCCATTTCAGCCGCGTTGTATTCGTCTAAGTGGCTGATAGGCTCGTCAGCTAAGATAAAGTCAAAGGGTTGCACGAGGGCACGCATCAGTGCCACGCGTTGCTGCTGTCCGAAACTCATTCGGCCGATGGGTGTCTCGATTTTGTCACCGATGCCCAACCGCTCAAACCACGAGCGTATCGTTTCTGTCGAACGGTGGTGCGTCAGCTCGTTCTTGATCAGCACGTTTTCCAGAGCAGTCAGTTCGGGGAAGAGGCGCAGTTCCTGAAAGAGTTGGCTAATGTGGCGCGTGCGCACTGCCGTCCACTCGGCAACCGACAGCGTTCGTGCGTCGCGGTTGTCAAAGCGCAAGTGGCCCGCGTAGTCCCGGCGATAGCCGAGCAAGTAACTGCAAAGCGTCGATTTCCCCGTTCCCGAAGAAGCCTCAATCAAGTATGCTTTGCCTTTTTCCAGCGTCACATCTTGCCGCCATACCTCACTCACGAGGTCAGGCGTTTGTGCAAACACCTGTGGCAACAGTTGGTTCAGTTGAATCGTATGCATAGGGGGGAATGAATTAAGGGGGTGCGACACGCTTGTTACGAAGGACTGTGCGAAGCATTTACATGCGCCGTAAGTACTCCATTCACTCCGTGTCAGTTAGCCTTCGAGTGAGGAAATGTGGCCTCGTAGCCGACGCGTACACATTGTAACGGAGAAATGTGGCCTCGTAGCCGACGCGTACACATTGTAATGGAGGAAATGTGGCCTCGTAACCGACGCGTACACATTGTAACGGAGAAATGTGGCCTCGTAGCCGACGAGTACACATTGTAATGGAGTAAATGTGGCCTCGTAATCGACGAGTACACATCAGCAGTTGAGAAAACGTTAACCGATAACGTTATAGAACCAGCCTTTATTGCTTCGTTCGCAACCGCTTTGCCAGGTACATCAAGTGCACCGCCACCAGCGCGGCCGTTTCCGTGCGCAGTCGGCTTTCGCCCAGACTGATGGGTTGGAATCCCGCCGCTTCTGCCGCCGCCACTTCTTCGGGCGTAAAGTCTCCTTCCGGACCGATGAGTACCACCGCGTCACCGTCAGCCTGAAGCAAGTCTCCGAGGAAGTTACGGTTCGTCAAGTGCAACGTCTGTTCGTTAGCAGCTCCTTCGTCAGTTTCCTGCGGAGTGTGGCAGTGTGCAATGAAACGTTGGCAGTCTGCCGGGAAGTCCCGTTTCACAAAGTCCATAAACTTCACCAGTTCCTCCACTTCCGGTTTCTGCGCTTTGTGGCTTTGTTTCATTGCGCCCGTCACGATTTTCTCCAGTCGCTCCGTCTTAACCACGCGGCGTTCCGAATTGTCGCAGAGCAACAAGTGAATGCTGTCCACACCGATTTCGGTAGCCTTCTCGCAGAACCATTCCATGCGGTCCATGTTTTTGGTGGGTGCCACCGCCAGACGGATGTTGCCATTCCACAGCTTCGGGTCGTCCCATTGTTGTGTCGTGCGATACAGACAGCGTTTCGGCGTAGCCGCCGTGATCGATGCCAAAGCAAAGTGACCGCGTCCGTCGGTCAGCGTCAGTTCGTCGCCTTCCTTCATTCGCAACACGCGTACAGCGTGTGCCGCCTCTTCGGCAGGCAGTGCGCCATCGTGAGCAGAAAGTTCAGGATCGTAAAAGAGATGAGTTTCGCGCATGGGGAGAGTAGATTAGGAATTACAGAGTTTAGGAATTTGATGTAGACAATTTGAGGGAGTTCTTGAAGTAGATGAGAGCCTAAGTCAACGAAGTACTGCAAAACAGCAGGAACGTTTTTAGCGTTTGTAGTTCGCACATTTCTTCCAGTTTATACCGTTCAGTTAAGCTTCCTTCTCCTCCTCGGTTTGTTCTCGTTTCTTGAGTTCGTCACGCAGGATGCCCGCCAGTTCAAAGTTCTCCTCCTCGACCGCCCCTTCAAGAGCTTCGCGGAGGAGCTTCTCGTTCATTGCCGAGAGCGGCAGTGCCACCGCGTTAGGGTTATCACTTTGTGGGTGTTGGCGGAAGAAGTTGTCCTTCGCCGTCCAAAGGTCCGCTTTCGTTTCGAGGGCAGCGATGACCGCATCCGCCACAGGAACCGAAATCGATACGACCTCGTTGATGAGTTCAAAGTCAATCAGCGCATTCGTTTCCCCATTTTTCGGAGCCATGATGCGCACCCCGATGAGCGTCATGCCCACCCGTCGAGCCAACTGGTTCATCAGCTTCGTCGGAGTATAGTCGCCATAATGGAGTGCCGCTTTCAGGCGGAGGTATCCCTCATGATTCACGAGAATGGGCAGAAACTGTTCATTCTCCCGTTCGCTCAACACAAGGATAAACGCATCCTGCAACTCACTCCCGCGAGTCAGACCTTCTATTTGGAGTTTAACGTAGTTATCGTACATATCAAGTAAATAATTTGTGCGTAATGTGTTCGGAATGTTCCGATTGGCAGAACAAAAATACAGCAAAGTGCCGTCCATGCCAAGCAAAAGGCGCGTTTCGTGTGCGTTTATTCCGCGCTTTTATCACCGTTCATTTTTTTCTGCGCGTACGGGGGAAGATACATTTGCTATTGGGCTGCAGGTGGGATCGGGTCGCGTATGCGTATGCCAAACTATTTTTTCGTGCAGAAAAGGACGCTTGGGCTATGGGTCGCGGCATACCGCGACCGTACTACAGCTGCGACCCTGTCACAACGTTCCCTTGTCAACGTCCTTGCAGTGTCTCAGGAGCATTCCGAAACGTCGCACCGTGCGTTTGATGTTCTTCATCGTGTCGTTGCGAAACATTTCGATGTCGACATCCGCCTACTTGAAATACCTTCAGTCCCTGCCAAATCGCTTCTACGCAAGTGGCGGTCATACCTTCGGTGAAAGGCACGGGTATGTCATAATGTGGAAAGAACGGGCTGAACTTTCTCAGGTCATCCGTGGCTTTACTAGTCACGTCCGCAAAGATGGCATCAGAATATTCCTTCTGCAGCGTTGTAAGTTTCTTTCGTTTGGAGGCGAGTTGTATCATGAGGAATATTAGTATTCACGAATTTTTTCGTGGAGGTATGAGGGTAAGATTCTTTGGAAGTGGGCTAGGGTACCTTTGGGAATACGGATGCTTCTTAAGGCTACACACCATGCAAATGCTTTGTTTCCAATGCTCTCCACTCCTTGTGGCAGTGTGATGTTTGTTAAGGCATCGCAGCATGAAAATGCTTCGTCTCCAATGCTCTCCACTCCTTGTGGCACTGTAATGCTTGTTAAGGCATAGCAGCACCAAAATGCTTCGTCTCCAATGCTCTCCACTCCTTGTGGCAGTGTGATGCTTGTTAAGGCATGGCAGTAGTAAAATGCTCCGTCTCCAATGCTCTTTACTCCTTGTGGCACATTGACAATTTTCTCCTTTCCCCAGTAGGATATCAGTCTTTTTCCATCTGAGGTAAGAAGCATCTTGACGATTACTTTAAAGTGGGGGGAGCGGCATACGACGGATGAAAGGTTGTTGCAGCCCATAAATGGATTATGTCCAATATTCTCCACTCCTTGTGGTAGTGTGATGCTTGTTAAGGATTTGCAGCATGAAAATGCTTTGTCTCCAATGCTCTTTACTCCTTGTGGCAGTGTAATGCTTGGTAAGGCATAGCAGCCTTCAAATGCTCTGTCTCCAATGCTCTTTACTCCTTGTGGTAGTGTGATGCTTGTTAAGGCTTTGCATTCGTAAAATGCTTCGTCTCCAATGCTCTCCACTCCTTGTGGCAGTGTGATGCTTCTTAAGGCTTTGCATTCTTGAAATGCTCTGTCTCCAATGCGCTCTACTCCTTGTGGCAGTGTGATGCTTGTTAAGGCTTTACACCCTGCAAATGCTTCGTCTCCAATGCTCTTTATTCCTTGTGGCAGTGTGATGCTTGTTAAGGCTTTGCATTCGTAAAATGCTTCGTCACAAATCACCCTCGTTCCTTTCCGCACCGTGTATGTTTCCAATTTGCGATTTCCTTTCAGCAATCTCAGTCCATCCTTACTATAGGTTACGCCATACTCATCCTTCACTCCTTCTTTTAGTTCTTTCTGCGTCACTTCTGTTGACAATTCTACCACTTCTACCACTTCTGGCACGCTCAAATTTATCAGATTGATAGACGCGTTGTTCAGTTCCCCTTCGGTGTAAGCCAAAAGGAAGAGGGCGTAGAGGCGGGGAAGTTCAGGGTCTGCGAAGAGGGTGGGGAGTTCGCGGAGGAGGGGGCAGGAGGCAAGGTCGCAGTAGTCGGTGGCAGAGAAGAGCAGACGGTCGGCGGCACCGTAGGTTTGCCACAGCGAGGGAGAAAGGCTAAGGGCTTTGAGGGAAAGCAGGATGGAGACAAGGGGGAAGTCGTCGATGTGGTCGTTGAAGCATTCGGGCGTGCGAAGCGGGTGGCGGAAATCGGGGCTACCCAATTCGCGGGCGGATGTTCCCTTCATGGCAGGCACAAACATGCCGTCGTAATCTACGAGAGCTAAAGTTCCGTCGGGACGTACCAGAATGTTGTCGGGCTTCAAGTCGCCGTGGGCAAAGGGTTGCGAGAGGAGCCAGGAGGCCAGTCGGCTGAACTGGAAGGTGAGCAGGCGCAGAGCGTTCGGGTCACTAAGGTGTGCCTGCACATAGCGGTCGAGCGTATCACCCGCTATCCAGTCCATCACGACTGCCGGAAATTCTTCGTCGGTGGTAGACTGCGAACTGACGAAAAGCTCCTGGTCGAGATAGCGGATGGGGGTGAGAAAGGGACTCGGAGTATAGGCCAGTTCCTGGGCGATGAGGCGGTAGCCTTCGGCCCGTCCTTCCTGTTCACGAAGGAAACACTTCACCGCTACATCTTTGTTGGCCTTGGCATCGTGCATCCGGAACACCACGGCAAAGTTGCCGCTACTCATGACGGGATTGCCATTCGTGTCTAATACAGGAGTCAGGTGGCTCAACTCGTTGAAGTTGTCGGCAGCGTATTTTACTGCTTCACAATATTCGGAAAGTAAAGGGTAATTCATGGAGAGGGGATTTTTATGTAAAGAGAGGGGGGTGGAGGAAAATGGGCTAATGTAAGGAGAGAAGAGGAGGTAGGGTCGCGGCATGCCGCGACCCATTAGTATGCCAAACATTTTTTTCAGGCGGGGAAACGATGACTTCTGCTGAGAGTTGCGGCATGCTGTGTTCATACTACAGTTACATCGTCATACACTGTCGTAGCTTGAACCTCATTCCTGCGCGTTATTCCTTGCAACCCTTTCCGCCAAACACTGCCTTGGGCAATGTGCGGCAGTTATAGGTCGAAGCCATGACTTCACCGTAGGCACCGGCGGAGCGGAAGGCAATGAGGTCGCCACGGCGGGAGAGGGGGAGGAGTTCGTCGGTGCTGAACACGTCGCTGCTCTCGCAGATGGGACCTACCACGTCGTACTTCTGCTGCGGCGAATCGGCAGCGGCACTGAGATTTTGGGTGAAGTGGTGGGCATCGTACAGGGCCGGGCGGATGAGTTCCGTAAAGCCCGCATCGACAATGAGGAAACGCTTCGTGATGCCTTCCTTCACGTAAAGCACACGGGCAATGAGCGAACCGCACTGTGCCACTACGCTACGGCCCAATTCGAAGTGAAGGGGCTGACCCTCGCGCAGACGCAGGTGGTCAGCGAAGGTTTGGAAGTAGGCTTGAAAGTCGGGGATGGGGTGGACGTCGGGGGCATCGTAGTCAATGCCGAGACCACCGCCCACGTTGATGGAAGGGGTCTGGATGCCTTCGGCTTCGAGAGCGTCTTGAATCTCATTCACGCGGTGACAGAGTTCGGCGAAGGGCGCGAGTTCCGTAATCTGACTGCCGATGTGGAAATGCAGTCCGGCATATTCCACAGCAGGCAAGCTCTGTGCGTGGCGGATGGCACCGACAAGCTGTTCGGGATTGATGCCAAACTTATTCTCGTTGAGGCCCGTCGTAATCTTGGCGTGGGTATGTGCATCGACATTCGGATTGACACGGAAGGCAATGCGCACGCGTTGACCGGCTGCCTGTGCCAGTTCGTTGATGACATCCAGTTCAGGAAGGCTCTCCACGTTGAAGCAACTGATGCCTACGCGGAGTGCCGCCTTGATTTCGCGGTCGCTTTTGCCTACACCGGCATAGACAATGCCTTCGGCAGGGAAGCCCGCCGCAGCGGCGGCTTCTACTTCACCGCCCGACACGCAGTCGGCTCCCAAACCCGCCTGGGCAATGGTTTGGAGAATGCGCGGATTGGCATTGGCCTTAACGGCATAGTGTACGTGAAAGTGGGGGTGCGCACTGACCGCCTCGCGAATGGTGCGGAGCGTTTCGTTGAGCAGGTCCAGGTCGTAGTAATAAAAGGGAGTATCGGTTTGTTGGAATAGTTGGATGGGGAACATCTTCGTGGAATGGGGTTATGAGGTTACCTCTTCACCTAGGGGAGGATATGAGATTATGCTTTGCAGGCAGAGTGAGGAGTAAAGGTTTCAATGGATGCGAAACGAATTAAATAGAACAAAGTCGACTTACCATGAGATAAGTCGACTCGTTTCTATTTGCCTGTTTATTTAGCTAAACAACTTTTCGCTCAGGGCGCAGAGAGCAGTCTTCTTGTCTTCAGCGCGGATGAGGAAGGAGATGTTGTGGTTGCTGCCACCGTAAGAAATCATGCGGATGGGCACCTGGCTGATGGCTTCAGCCACGCGGTTTTCGAAGCCCACGTTTTCGCTGCGGAGGTCACCTACGACGCAGATAATACACATGTTCTCGTCAATGTCGACCGTACCGTACTTCTTCAATTCTTCGGTGATGGCGGCGAGGTGTGCATTGTTGTCAATGGTCAGCGTGATGCCTACTTCGCTTGTTGTCACCATGTCAACGGGCGTCTGGTAGTTTTCGAAGATTTCGAACACCTTGCGCAGGAAGCCCGTAGCGAGCAGCATGCGTGAGGAAACAATCTTGATAGCCGTGATGTTGTCCTTCGCAGCTACAGCCTTGATGGTGCCGCGTTGCATTTGGTTGTTGATGATGGTACCCGGAGCCGTCGGTTCCATCGTGTTGAGCAACTTCACGGGTACACCGGCATAGCGGGCAGGCTGGATGCAGGTGGGGTGAAGGATCTTCGCACCAAAGTAAGCCAATTCGGCTGCTTCCTCAAAGTTGAGCTGGCGCACGGGGGTCGTGTTGGGTACGATGCGCGGGTCGTTGTTGTGCATACCGTCAATGTCCGTCCAAATCTGGATTTCCTCTGCACTGAGTACTGCACCGATGAGGCACGCCGTGTAGTCCGAACCACCGCGTTGCAGGTTGTCGATGTCGCCCAGCTGGTTGCGGCAGATGAATCCCTGCGTGATGTAGAGGTCGTAGCCACCATTCTTCTTGAGGAAGTCGTTGAGGTGGGTCTTGATAAAGGGCATGTCGGGTTCTCCCTTATCGTCCGTCTTCATGTAGTCGAGGGCGGGAATGAGGCATACTTTCACGCCTTGTTCCTTGAGGTAGTTGGTCACCATGTTGGTGCTCATCAATTCACCTTGCGCCAAGATTTCCTTTTCGAGTTTCAAGCTGTACTCCTCGGTCGTGAGCTGGTGCAAGTGCTTGAAGAGACCCAAGAGCAACTCGCGGGTAGCGAGCAGGTTTTCTTCCTTCACGTAGAGTTCTTCGATATGCTGAAGGTAGACGTTGCGCAGCTTGTTGATGACGTTGTTGGCCGCTTCGGGGTTGCGTTTATTGATGTAGTCTGCAATTTCTACGAGCGAGTTGGTCGTGCCCGACATGGCAGAGAGTACTACAATTTTGCGGTCGCCGTCTGTGATGAGTTGGCAAACGTCTTTCATTCTTTGGGGTGAACCTACCGAGGTTCCGCCAAACTTGAGGATTTTCATAGGGCGTTGTTTATTTGAAAGTTTTTGGATGTGAGTGGGAATGTGGGGAGAAACAGTGCGTGTCGGGAAGGAACGTGAGCGAATGCCCGGTTATTGGGGCGGGATTCGCTTGGTGTCTTCTCATCTTTACGCATTGATTTCAATGGGTGCCTGGTATTCCTGCGTTACTTCGCTCATCGTTCCGTCGGCACAGCGATAGACAATGCCCGGAAATTCATTGAGCAAATGCAGGTTGTGTGTCACCATGACGATGGCCGTACCCTGTTCGCGTGCCGCCTGAAGGATGTGCATGATGTGGCGGCTGGTCTCCGGGTCGAGGTTACCGATGGGTTCGTCAGCGAGAATCACCTTCGGGTGGTTGAGCAGGGCTCGGGCTATGCAGACACGTTGTTGTTCACCGCCCGAAAGTTCATGCGGGTATTTGTCGGCCTTGTCTTCCAATCCGACCAAGGCCAATACCTCCTGAATGCGTGCCGGACGCAGTTTCTTCTTCCACCCCGTAGCGCGGAGTACAAAGTCCAGGTTGTTTCGAACCGTGAGTTCGTGGAGGAGTTGGAAATCCTGGAAGACGATGCCCAATTGGCGGCGCAATTGGGGGATATGTCGGTTGCGCAGGCGGCTCATATTGAACCCTAGCACTTCGGCTTCGCCGCTTTCCAGAGGCAGTTCGCCGTAGAGCGATTTGAGCAGCGAACTTTTACCGCTACCCACCTTACCGACAATATAGATAAAGTCGTTTTCGTTGACGCAGAAGTTGACGTGTTCGAGCACTTTCTCATCGTCTTGATACAGCTCTACGTCTTGAAGTTGAATGAGCATGATGATAGAACTTGGATTTGGGAGAATCGGGGAGTGCATAAAGACAGACACTCACCGAAGCAGAAGGAGAGAATCAGGTTGCCCTATCGTCAACTTGGAGGAATCCAAAGGTAGGGGCTAATTGCAACATCCATTCTACGACACAAACGAATAGCGAGCGAAGGGGGCTGTGTAGGGTCGCGGCATGCCGCGACCCGTTAGTATGCCATTCTTTAGTATATACTATATATGTATGGTACTATATATGCGTGTGGCCTGACTACGTAGGGCGTTGGGCACTTGGGCCGTTCACCTTTTAGTCTAATTTCAGCACCGCGAGGAAAGCCTTCTGCGGCACCTGTACGTTACCGATTTCCTTCATGCGCTTTTTGCCTCGCTTCTGCTTTTCGAGCAACTTACGCTTACGGCTGATGTCACCACCGTAACATTTGGCGGTCACGTCCTTGCGCACCTGCTTCACCGTTTCGCGGGCAATAATCTTCGCACCGATGGCTGCCTGAATCGCAATGTCAAACTGCTGGCGCGGCAGGAGTTCCTTTAGTTTTTCGCACATACGGCGACCAAAGTACACCGAGTTGTCTACGTGCGTCAGGGTAGAGAGGGCATCGACTGGTTCGCCGTTGAGCAGAATGTCGAGTTTCACGAGCTTTGACGGACGGAACCCGATGGGGTGGTAGTCAAACGAAGCGTATCCCTTCGAAATACTCTTGAGTTTGTCGTAAAAGTCAATCACGATTTCAGCCAACGGCATGTCGTAATAAAGTTCTACGCGGTCGCCCGACACGTATTCCTGTTTGATGAGCTCGCCTCGTTTACCCAGACAGAGCGTCATGATGTTGCCGATGTAGTCCGTGCGGGTAATGATGGAAGCGCGGATGTACGGTTCCTCAATGTGGTCAATCTCCGTTTGGTCGGGCATGCCTGCCGGGTTGTGTACCTCCATCATGTTGCCGTGCTTGTCGTAGATGTTATAGCTTACGTTAGGCACAGTCGTGATGACATTCATATTAAACTCACGGTCGAGGCGTTCCTGTACGATTTCCATGTGAAGCAGTCCGAGAAAGCCACAGCGGAAACCAAAGCCAAGGGCTACCGACGATTCAGGTTGGAAGGTCAACGAAGCATCGTTGAGCTGCAGTTTTTCGAGGCTGGCACGCAGTTGCTCGAAGTCCTCCGTTTCGATGGGGTAGATACCGGCGAAGACCATCGGCTTCACTTCCTCAAAACCCGCAATCGCCTTGTCACAGGGATTTTCGACTGAGGTCAGCGTATCACCCACCTTAACTTCGGTGGCTGTCTTGATACCACTGACGATGTAACCCACGTCGCCGCAGTGAAGGGATTGACGCGGAGCGAGGTTCATCTTGAGCACACCCACTTCGTCTGCATGATAGCGTTTGCGGGTATTGACAAAGAGCACCTCCTGGTCCTTGTGAATCGAACCGTTGACAATCTTGTAGTACGCAATGATACCTCGGAAGGGATTGAACACCGAGTCGAAGATCAAGGCCTGAAGCGGTGCGTTCTCATCGCCCACGGGAGCCGGAATGCGTTCGATGACGGCACGAAGAATGTCGTCAACACCCTCGCCCGTACGTCCCGAAGCGCGGATGATGTCTTCGCGCTTGCAACCCAGCAAGTCGATGATTTCATCCTCAACCTCCTCGGGCATTGAGTTGACCATGTCACATTTGCTCAACACGGGAATGATTTCGAGGTTGTGCTCAATCGCCATGTAAAGGTTCGAAATCGTCTGTGCCTGTACACCTTGCGTCGAGTCGACCAACAGGAGACAACCTTCGCAGGCCGCAATGCTTCGAGACACTTCATAGGAGAAGTCCACGTGACCCGGCGTGTCAATCAGGTTCAGTCGGTATTTCTCGTCGTCGAGTGTGTAATCCATTTGGATTGCATGGCTCTTGATGGTGATGCCACGTTCCTTTTCAAGGTCCATATCGTCGAGCATCTGTCCTTGCGTAACCTGAATCGTTTGGGTACGTTCGAGCAGACGGTCAGCCAAGGTACTTTTACCGTGGTCAATATGGGCGATAATGCAGAAATTGCGTATGTGATTCATCTGTGGGAAGGGAGAGTTATGAGGGAATGAGGTTATGTAGTTATGGGGGCTGTGGTTATGAGGTGCTGGTTCTGGAGTTATGGGGTTATAGGGATAACCTCATAATCTGAAAACTTAAACCTGTACCTCTAACCAGTTCCCCCCGCATAGCGTGCAGAGGTCGTTTAGAACTTCTCCGCGTCAGCAAAGCTGACCGCCTTGTTAAGGTCCTTTTCGCTAAGTAATACTTCGTCGCCGAGGATGGGCCATTGAATGCCGATGGTCGGGTCGTCGTAGCGGATGGAACATTCCGTTTCGGGAGCGTAGCGGTTGTCCACCTTGTAAGTGAACACAGCCGTTTCGCTCAAAACCTGGAAACCGTGCGCAAAGCCACGGGGAATAAAGAGCTGACGCTTGTTTTCGGCAGAAAGTTCAACCAATACGTGCTGGCCGAAAGTAGGTGAGTCTTGACGGAGGTCGACTGCTACGTCTACCACGGCACCCTGCAATACACGAACGAGTTTCGCCTGCGAAGCGTCTCCCTTCTGGTAGTGCAAACCACGGAGCACACCGCGAGAAGACATTGACTGGTTGTCTTGTACAAAGTGTACCTCGTGTCCCATGGCGCGGTTGAAGTCCTCTTCGCGCCAAGTTTCCATAAAATATCCGCGTGCATCTTCAAATACGCGGGGTTCGAGAATCCATACATCGGGTATGGAAGTAGCAATGTAATTCATTGATTATATAGGAAGTTGAAAGAATTCGATGGATAGAACTGGTTGTTCTGACTTGAGAACAACCAGTTTTACTTTAAGCTTGTGCCTCGATGGTCACCTTACCGTCCACTACTTGCGCCGTGAAACTTCGTGCCTCGGGATGTTCCATGATGAAATCACAGAGCGGATCCTCAATGTGGTGTTGGATGGAGCGTTTCAGCGAACGGGCACCATACTGCGCGTCGAATCCCTTGTCGACAACCAGCTGACGGGCCGCCTCGCTGAGGGTCAGTTCGAAGCCGTTGAGTTGCATACGGCGAAGCAGGTCGTTGAACTCCAGTCTGGCAATGTCGTAGGCATTTTCCTTCGTCAGCGGGTTGAACATGATGATGTCGTCCACGCGGTTGAGGAATTCGGGAGCAAACTGTTTGCGGAGTACCTTTAATATAATGTGTTCCGCTTCCTCGCCCGTGATGTCGCCTTCGATGCGGTCGAAGCCCAGTCCACGTCCGAATTCACGGAGCTGTCGGGTACCGCTGTTTGAGGTTAGGATGATAATCGTATTGCGGAAGTCCACGGTCGTACCGTTACCATCCGTCAGTCGGCCTTCGTCCATTACTTGCAACAGCGTATTGAACACATCGGGATGCGCCTTTTCGATTTCGTCGAGCAGAATGACCGAATAAGGATGACGGCGCACCCGTTCGGTCAGTTGTCCGCCTTCTTCGTAGCCCACGTATCCCGGAGGGGCACCGAGCAGACGGCTCACGCTGTACTTCTCTCCGTATTCGCTCATGTCGATGCGGATGAGTGCATCCTTCGAACCAAACATCCATTCGGCAAGACACTTGACCAAGTGCGTTTTGCCCACACCCGTCGGACCGACAAAGAGGAAGGTACCGATGGGACGATCCGTTCCCTTCAAGCCGATGCGGCTACGCGTAATGGCACGGGTCAATCGTTCCACCGCCTTGTCTTGTGCAATGACGCGACTGGCCAAAGCCTGACGCATACCCTTCAGTCGTTCACCTTCCTTTGCTGCAACACGGGTTACGGGTACGCCACTCATCATCGAGACAACCTCTGCCACGGCGTTTTCGTCCACCGTCGAGGGGTGTTCCTTCTGTTCGTGTTGCCATTGCGTCGTGAGGTTCTCCAGTTCGATGGTAAGTTGTTGCACCTGGTCGCGTAAGTTAGCGGCCAGCTCATAATTCTGATTCTGAGCCGCCTGCACTTTTGCTTCGCGTAACTGGTCGATTTCCTTCTCTTTTTCTTCCAGCATTTTGGGAGTTTCCGTTCCCGCCAAGTGGGTGCGTGCGCCCGCTTCGTCCAACGCGTCAATCGCTTTGTCGGGGAGGGCACGGTCTGTTACATAGCGGGTCGTAAGGTCAACACAAGCCTTCAGTGCATCGTCTGTAAAGGTTACGTTGTGGTGTGCCTCGTAGCGTCCCTTGATGTTTTGCAGGATGAGGAGCGACTCCTCGGCAGTTGTCGGTTCGAGCATGACCTTTTGGAAACGGCGGTCTAAGGCTCCATCTTTTTCGATGGTCTTCTTAAACTCACCCGTAGTCGTTGCACCGATGCACTGTACTTCTCCGCGAGCCAAAGCCGGCTTTAAAATGTTGGCGGCATCCAGACTGCCCGGGGCAGAGCCTGCTCCGATAATGGTATGGATTTCGTCGATGAAGAGAATAATCTCCGGATGGCTCTTCAGTTCTTGAATGAGTCGGCGAAGTCTTTCTTCAAACTGACCGCGGTATTGCGTACCAGCTACGACCGAAGCCATGTCAAGTGCCACCACGCGCTTTCCCAGCAAGAGGTGAGGCACGCGGCGGTGTGCAATGCGGTCAGCCAGTCCTTCGACAATCGCACTCTTGCCCACACCCGGTTCACCAATGATGATGGGGTTATTCTTTTTGCGGCGACACATAATCTGAATCACGCGCTGTATTTCCGTCTCGCGTCCTACCACGGGATCCAGTCCGCCCTTCAATGCCACGGCGGTCAGGTCTGTACCAAAGTTGTCCGTGATGGGCGTGTCGCTGTGACTCTTTGCAGCCTGATCTTTCTGTCGAGTTGGCTTTTCGCTTTTCGGTCCCTCGTCGTTGGGGTAGGGCGAATCGTCTTCATCAGGGAAGCTGAAGTCACTCTTGATAGGTTCCGTACGTTGGGTGTTGATGAGGCTTTCGTAGGTTACCCCCAGTGATTGCAGGAGAGTCTTAGCCTCGTTGTTGCGGTCGTGTAACATGGCGAGCATAAGTAAGAGGTCACCCTCGCGTTTGCCGTTAGCCAGTCGGTCTTCCAAAACCAGCAGTTTGACAATACGCAGACAGACTACGTCCAGTTCGGGCAGCGTTTCGGCCGCGCCTTCAGCCGGTTGTTCGTTAGTTGTTTCGGCTGGTGCACCTTCTGTAGCTTGTGATTGAGTGAGCGTTTCCTCAATTTGTCTGATTAAAGCCTCTGTGTCGATGCCGATTTGCTTGAGTGCCTGAACCGCAGCCATGCCGTCTTCCAGGATACTCAGCAAAAGGCAGAGGGTCGTTGTTTTGAGTAAGTGATAGCGTAAGGCTATTCTTCCTCCGTGTTTGATTAAGCGGGCCGTTCCCGCAGGTATTTCGTAGTTCATATTTGTTGCTATTTTAGTTTACCTCAATCGGTGCACACAAATTTTATTTGCCAAATTTGGCTTAATTCTCTGCTCGTTTTCGTGGATTGTCGAGTCAGCATTTAGGGGACGAAGTTTGCAGCAAGTTTTTTTCTTTTGCCACTTGCTCATTCGCACCGAATGGCTTGCCAGGCCGTCCTTTTATATATATAATGTGTACACACGGTCTGTCTTCTCATTTTTTGAGTACGCAAAGGTAGTGTAAATGATGCATAATGAAAAGCACAGCCGCTGTTTTTCAGTCAAGCGGAATCAGAATGTGCAGATTCGGTGTACTTAAGTTGTCAATCTGTCACCACTCGGTTGAAATGTAGGCGCAGTCAGTCGATATGTCGGGGTGTAGGTTGTTGGAATGTGTCATCGCGCGAGCTGCGCTCAACGGCTTCGCTTCTTTGTGAAATAGAGACGCGAAAGTGCGAATCCGCTTTGCATACCTGAAATATGGCTGTCCGATAAGAAGAGGACTCGAACACTGAAAATTAAGCGTTCGAACTATACTTTATTGCTGTATTGGACTTTTATCGGACCGCAATATTTGGAAATCAGCGTTGCACTGCTGCAATGTGGTTTCGCGACTTTGGAAATCGGCGTTGCACTCCTGCAATGTGGTTCCGCGGCTTTGGAAATCGGCGTTGCACTTCTGCAATGTGGTTCCGCAACTTTGGGAAAGGGCATTGCACTTCTGCAATGTGGTTCCGCAACTTTGGGAAAGGGCATTGTACTTTTACAATGCGGTTCCGCGACTTTGGGAAAGGGCATTGTACTTTTACAATGCGGTTCCGCGACTTTGCAAAGGAGCGTTGCACTTTTACAATGCGGTTCCGCGACTTTGGAAAGGGGCATTGCATTTTTACAATGCGGTTTCGCGACTTTGGAAAGGGACGTTGCACTCCTGCAATGCGGTTTCGCGACTTTGGAAAGGGACATTGCAGTCGTACAATGGAATTTTACAGATTTAGCGAACCCCGAACCATCACTTTTTGATTGCGGAGTTTGTAAAATGAAAAAGAAGACTCGAACACTGAATTTTCAGTGTTCGAGTCATACTTTATTACTGTATGGGACTTTTATCGGACAGCAATAAATCAGTATCTGTTTTTCTTTTTGAACCATTCAGAACCTGAAGGAATCATACGCTTATTCGTAGTCGATAGCGTAGGGCGTCGCATTACTGCAGGTTCTGAATGATATGCGATAGAGACGATTTGGCTTGGAAGGGGCTTATACCCCACACTTGATGCGGTCGCCTCTTCGGGGAGTGGTAGTGTCTATGCGGGTAGATTTTACTTTTGCTCCTGTCTTTCTTTATAAAGTTCCTTGGTCAGAAATCCTTCGGTGATCTGCTGGTCGTTGCTGACATCTTTGTAGAAAATCCAGTGAGTTGTCGGTTGTTCGTTGTCCTTGGCCGGATAATTGTGTATGAAGTACCACCCTCGTTTGCTCAGGTAGTTCAGTCCGTCGGCAATGGAGTTAAACCGCAGTTTTTTCCCTTTCTCATCAACGAGTGTCTGGTTGGAGAAGAAACCGACCTCCTGACCGAAGTCGATGTCCATGTTGTATTTGTTGTTTCCGTAACTGGCAGTGGTAAAAACCACTTCGCAGTACACGCGGTATTGGTTGTTGAGTACGACATAGGACTGCGCCTGAGCGCAGGTAAAGAGGCTGGTTAATAGCCAGCAAAGTAGAAAGAGTTGCTTTTTCATAGAACTTATAATAGGGATGTTGTTTGCAAGGAGCGTAGAAGAACTTCGGTTCGTGTCAGCATGCGTACATCGGGGGTATTGACTTTTTGCACCGTTTCGCCGCAAGTAGGGAACTTGACAAAATGGTTGTTGTGCTGGTTGCAGCACACCCTTTCAGATAAGGCTGTCCTCTTGCGGTGCGGGCAGGGGAATTCTCGGAGAAGAGTTTCCTTGAGAACGCACACTTCGATCTTCCTTTTACTCACAAAAATACAGTGTTTTGTCAAGGCATTGCGCCTTGATTCTTCCTTTTTTTCTGTTCGATAAATCAGAAAACTCTTTCGTGGGCTGTAAGGTATGTTTGGCAAAGCCGCTTGTAAGCCTTGAGAAAGGGCAGAAAAAGGAGAAAAGGCTTCCTTCTTAGTGGGGCATATCTTACCTTTGTCACTCCTTTATGCAGGTTCTATGCCGATTGTTTTCGGAATGAATCCGTTTCAGTAAGCCCGGTTACTTCCGTGTGGAAATAATTTACATTTCTAAATTGAGGTGGTTTCGCCTTCGTGCTTAGTCTATTCGATAGGCTTACCGATTCGGGTAAAAAGCGGGATAGAACCTGCGTTTTTAATGTAATCATTTGTTTCATGCCAACCGCAGTATTATTTGATTTAGACGGAGTTTTGATTGATACGGAGGGGCAATACACAGCCTTTTGGGAACAAGTAGGAAGGGATTTATTACCTCATATTCCCGACTTAGCATCCCGCATCAAAGGAATGACACTCGTACAGATACTTCACCGGTTCTTTGATGACGATGAAGTGATGTGTGCCACCGTCCGTCAACGTCTTCGTGTCTTTGAGGATACGATGGACTTTCCTCTCCTGCCTGGTGCACTCGAATTTGTAGACGCTTTGCGTCAGGCCGGTTACAAAGTAGCCGTGGTGACCAGTTCGGATGAAGCCAAATTGGCTTGTCTGCAACGTCGGTATCCCGATTTTGTGCGTCACTTCGACCGCATCTTTACGGCGGAAGATTCTCCTCGCTCCAAACCAGAACCCGATTGTTATATCGGTGCGGCTAAATTCTTTGGTTTCGAACCTGAAACGTGTTTTGTGTTCGAGGATTCCTTGAGTGGATTGACAGCAGGGAAAGCCAGCGGAGCAACGGTAATCGGACTGACCACCAGTCATCCTGCGGAGCAAATAGCCGCCTATACACAAGCAACAATCGCCGATTTTACAAACTATACGGTCGCACAAATGTGTGACGTGCAAAAAACATTCTAAAAGTTATGCCAGGATATTTGGTAGACGATGCGCGCAAAGTGACCACGCACCGTTTGAAGGAAATGAAAGCAGAAGGCAAAAAGATTGCCATGTTGACCTCTTACGACTACACCACCGCTAAAATCGTGGATGCCGCAGGGGTAGATTGTATTCTCATTGGTGACAGT
>OIRI01000187.1_pt1 | contig 20023 bp, 16 predicted proteins | sample 1586231 | NCBI WGS metagenome assembly OIRI01 (sample SAMN02675048, study PRJEB24791) | human gut metagenome, SKBSTL034 | isolation source: stool | host: Homo sapiens | place: USA | reverse complement strand
AGCGTCCCCAATACCTCGCGGCAGTAGGGACACCGCCGCGGGAGAAGCAGTTGGCGCGCCTGACGGCCCAGCCGCGCGGGGCGGCTGTAATAGCCCGGCATCAATCCTTCTTGACCGCGACGATGATACGCACTTTCTTGCCGGCGGCGCAGCCGAAGTTGTCGTACCAGCCGGTGAGGTAGTAGTCATCAGAGTTCACCGAGGTGAGCTTGGTGTAGTAATACTGGCCCTTGTACCACAGATAGACCTGCGCGTCGTCGGCCATCTCGAACCGCTCCCCGTTGGAGGAGAGGACGCTGGCTGCACCCACCTTGTCGATCTTCATGGGCATCAGCTGCACCATGTTGCGGACTGAGCCGGTGGTCTCCTGACAGACCGCAATGCCGCCTGCCAGCACCGGATACTTGATGGGGGTGCTCAGGCTGACCTGCTGGCCGCCGACATAGCCGATGTAGGTCGCGCCGCTGCCGATGAAGTTGAAGATCTGACTGAAGGGCGTGCCCGTGATCTGGGCGATCTGCTGGAAACCGAGGCTCAGCAGGGCACCGGTATTGCTGGTGAGGCGCTCCCACGCCGTGCTGAGGATGTCGCCGGAGATGACGCCCCAGAGGATCTCGGTGGTGGTGGGCACCATGATGCTCTTCACCTGACTGACGACCGCATCGGTGTCGATGGTGCCGTCGCCCGGCTCAGCCTTGATGGCGCTGAGGAGGGTGCTGTAGTTGGTAGCAACATTTTTCACGTCATCCAACACACCGTAATACCACAGGTCACCGGTAACGTCGTTCAGGATGAGCTTATCGATCTGGCCCTGCGGATTGGTGGTGTAGTAGCGGACATCGGAAGCATCTAACTTTACCCCCGATAGGCGGCTGGGACGAACCGTCCCAGCCACACCCCCTGTACTCGTATCCAGTATCTGCACGTCGTCTGCAAGGGCCATATCGCCCAGTGCGGTGGCGTTCTCGTTCACGACGCCATTGACGGAGCGCTCCGAGATCTTCTCCACGCCCTCGCCGTCGGCGTTGACCTTCACCTCCACCAGCCAGCCGGTGGGAAAGTTCAGGCTTTTGTCCACATTCACGGTGCGGGCGATGCCATCCGTGCACATGACCTTGACGGTCTGGAGCACATCGGCGCTGTTGTCCTCGTCGATGAGGTTGCGGGAAGCCGACTGCACCACGCCGTAAAAGACCTCATCGGCCTCCTCGCCGGTGACGATGCCTGCGGCCACATTGTTCATCCCCAGCAGCAGCGTCACGATCTGGCCCACGCCGCCGCCGTTGAGGGAAGACACCTGCGAAGCGATGGCCGTGCTGCCCAGCGTATAGGAGGTGCCTGCCACCGTGATGGACGTGGGCGCACTGGCCGAGGGCGACACCTCGGTGATGCGGCCTGCGGCGCGGCGGGTGTAGACCCACAAGGTCTTGAGGCTCTCGCTGTAGTAATAGACGTCGTACTTGTTCAGCTCGGCAGAGTCGGACACCTTATCGTTGCGGTAGACGCTGGCGGGCACGAAGGGCAGCACCGTGCTCTCCGAGGCAACAAAGGGTCCCTGCAGGCTGCTGAGCAGGACGGTGGAGCCGTCCACCTGACCGTCGCTCACCGTAAAGCCCAGCGTCGTGCCGTAGGCCGAGCCGCTGGCGTTGTTGGCGGTGAGGGCGTTGTAGAGCAGGATGGCGCAGTCCTCGTAGTTCATCGCCTCGCCCTGACGGCGGTCAAGACCGCTGCGCAGGCCGATCTCACTGGCCTTGTTGAGCTGGGCGTTAGGGAACGCGCCGCTCAGGTCGGTCATCTTATAGCCCATCAGCTTGAGGACGGCAGTGCAGGCTTCTTCCAGCGTGACGGCGTTGTCCGGGCGGAAGCTGCCGTCGGTGTAGCCGTTCATCCAGCCCTGCTGCACCGCGATGCGGACATAGGGTGCCCATGCCGAGGTGCCGGGCAGGTCGGTGTAAAGGGTGCCCACAGCCCCCTGAGAGGAGACGCTCTCCCGGAAGGTGGAGTAGGATGTGAGCATCTTGGCGAATGCGCCGCGGGTCACGGCTGCGTTCAGAGCGCCGGACTGGTCCGCATCCATAGCACCCAGCGTGATGGCAAACTGGACGGCGGTGTTATTGCCCGCAGCCGACACCGGCGCAGCCAGCATCGACACCGCGATGCTGAGCGCCAGCAGAAATGCGAGAAGACGTTTTTTCATGGTGGTTACTCCTTGTAGAAATCAGCGCGAAGCCTCTCCCTTTGGGAGAGATGGCGAGCGAATGCGAGACGGAGAGGGCAAGCCGCCTGACCAAGGCAAGCATCCTTGCCCTCTCAGTCACCTTCGGTGACAGCTCTCCCAAAGGGAGAGCCTTTCGCATTCCGGGGAGATCAATCATACCGCAGCGCGTCGATGGGGTTGAGCCGCGCTGCACGCTTTGCGGGCAGATAGCCGAACAGCACACCGATGAACACCGAGATGCCGAAGGCCGCCGCGATGGAGTTGAAGGACGGGCTGACCGTGACGTCCATGCCGTCGGTGAACATGGGAAGCACCTGATTGGCGATGGCCGACACGATATAGCCGAGGATGATGCCCAGCGTGCCGCCGAGGGCCGAAGTGGTGGCTGCCTCGGTGACGAACTGGGCCAGAATGGTCCTTTCCTTCGCGCCCATCGCCTTGCGGATGCCGATCTCGCGGGTGCGCTCGGTGACAGACACCAGCATGATGTTCATGATGCCGATGCCGCCCACCAGCAGCGAGATGCTGGCGATGCCGGTGAGGATGACGATGACCATGTTGATCATCTTGTTCATCTCTTCCAGCCACTCGCTGGCGCTGTAGACATAGTAGGCACTGTCGCTCTTGAAGATGTCATACAGCCCCTGCTCCACCGCAGCCTTGGCCTCGTTGGCCTGACTCTCGTCCACCATGATGGCGGAGTAGGAGTCCGGCGAGCTTTCGTTGGAAAGGCGCATGGCCGTGGTGTAGGGCAGGTAGACGGCATCGTCGTCGCTGCCCTCCTGCTGGTCGGGATTGGAGATCTTGGCCTTCAGCACGCCCACGATGCGGAACTTGTACGCGCCGAGCTTGATGGTCTGGCCCACCGCATTGCCGCCGTAGGCCGTACGGTTGATGTAATCGCCGATGACGCAGATCTGCTTGTTGTCTGCGATGTCCATATACTGGATGTTCCGGCCCTTGGCGAGGGTGTAGCCCTTCGACTCGATGTAGTTCTCATCCACGCCGTACACCGTACCGTAACGGTAGCGCGTCGTGCCCACCTTGGGGGTGTTGTCGCTGAAATCCAGCTCCGGTGAGATGGAGGAAAGCAGTTCGGGGTTCTTTTTGACGATGTTGTACAGATCATCCACCGTCGCAGTGCGGGAGCCATAGCCCCATATCTGGATGGAGAGGGTGCTGGTGCCCATTGCGGAAAAGCTGTCCCGCATACTTCTGGTCATGCCGTTGCCCAGACCGACGATGACGATGACCGCCATAACGCCGATGATGATGCCCAGCATGGTCAGGAAGGTGCGCAGCTTATTGCTCCAGACGTTTTGCAGCGCCTGGCGGAAAGTCTCAAGGATCATTTGGTTGCCTCCTGTGCCGGTTCAGCGGACATGGTGGGCTGCACGATGGCCTCGGGCGCGTGGGCGTCACCGTCATACACCACCTGTCCGTCCTCCAGACGGATGATTCGCTCCGCCTGCACGGCGATGGAATTGTCGTGGGTGATGAGCACCACGGTATGGCCCTCTTTATGGAGCTGCTGAAGCATCCCGATGACCTCGCGGCCGGTGTGGGAGTCCAGAGCACCGGTCGGCTCGTCGGCAAGGATGACCGCCGGGTTGCGCACCAGAGCACGGGCGATGGAAACGCGCTGCTGCTGGCCGCCGGAGAGCTGGTTGGGCAGGTTCTTGAGCTTGTCGCCCAGTCCCACCTTTTCCAGCACATCCTTGGCCAGCTTGTGGCGCTCGGCGCGGGAGATGTTGGCGTAGACCAGCGGCACCTCCACGTTTTCCAGAAGGTTCAGCCGGGGCAGAAGGTTGTACTGCTGGAAGATGAAGCCCAGCATCTCGTTGCGGACATCCGCCAGCTCGTCCCGGTTCATCTTGCCCACGTCCCGGCCATTGAGCCGGTAGACGCCGTGGGTGGGCACATCCAGACAGCCGATGATGTTCATGCAGGTGGACTTGCCCGAGCCGGACTGGCCCACGATGGCCACGAACTCCCCCTTCTCGATCTTCATCGAGATGTGGTCGGCAGCCTTCACCAGCGTGTCGCCCATCTGATAATACTTACACACCTGATCAAATTCGATAAGAGCGCTCATGGGCCACCTCCTTACCAGATACTGTCGCTGTCGCTGTAATAGTCATCCGACACAGAGCTGGTATCGTAGGCCACCGTGTCGTCCTCCTGCAGACCGCTCTTGATCTGGGTGTAGCTGTCGTCGCTGACGCCGGTCTCGACCTTGACGTAGACATAGCCCTCCGGAGCGTCCATGTCCTCCACAGCGTTGGCCGCGCTGGGCGATTTTTTCGTCACCAGCACATAGCCGCCGCGGATGACAGCGGCGTTGGGCACAACGAGGGCGTTGCTGGCCTCTGCCACGACGATCTCTGCGTTGGCGTTCATGCCGGGGCGCAGGCCGTCGGTCTCATCGATGCGGATGGTGATGGGGTAGGTGGTGGTGCCGCCGCTGGAGCTGCCCTTCATGGACACGCGGGTCACGGTACCCACATAGGTCTTGTCGGTGACGGCGTCGGCGGTCAGCTGGACCTTCTGGCCCACGGAGAGGGAGCTGATCTGCAGCTCGTCCACGTTGATGACCATTTCCAGATAGTTCAGATCATAGATGACGCAGAGGGTGCTGCCGGAGGTGAGGGCCTCGCCCTGCTGTGCGTCCTTCTCGATGATGGTGCCGCTGATGGGCGAGGTGATGATGTAGTTGGACATGGTGTCCTGTTGGTTCTGCATCGAGATCTCGGCGCTGCGCAGGGTCTCAGAAGCAGACTGGATGGATTCGGTCAGGTCGTCGCCCGACAGCTCAATGAGGATGTCACCCTTGGTGACGTCGTCGCCCTCCTGCACGTTGATGGAGGAGACCGTACCGGCAGCGGGAGCGGTCAGGGTGCGCTCTGCCTGATAGGCAAAGGTCGCAGAGGCGATGGAGCTGACACCGTTGACGTTGGCAGTCGCTGCCTGTGCGGTGGTCAGACCGCCTGCATTGTTGACGCGGATGGTGACGGTGCGCACCAGCAGGTTTCCGGTGCTCAGCTCATCGGTGCCGGTGACGGCGGTGATGGTGCCCTTCAGGCTCTCGAAGGTGCCGTCCAGCACCACGTCGGCGCTCTGCCCCACCGAGAAGTTGGCGGCGTCGGCTGCGGGGAACTGCAGGCTCAGCATCATCTTGGAGCTGTCGCGGATGACCGCCACCTCCTGACCGCTGCTCACCTCGTCGCCCTTGGCGACCTTGAGGCTGCTGACGGTGCCGTCCACCTCAGCGTGGACGAACTGGCGGTCTACGGTCTTGTCGTAGCTGCGCTGGGCCTGCTGCAGGGCGATGCTGGCCTTTTCCAGATTAGTGGAAGCGTCCGAGCTGTCGATGGTGTAGAGCACATCGCCCTCCCCCACCTTGTCGCCCTCCTCAATATTGCTGGTGAGGATCTTGCCGTCCACCAGCGACTTGACGGTATAGGTATTGGCCGGGTTCAGGGTGCCGGTGCCGCTCAGGGAGTTGGAGACATCCTGACGGGTGGGGGTCGTCTCGGTGTAGGTCACATCACGGCTCGCAGCGCCCCTGCTGCCGCCGCCCACGACCAGCACGACGGCCACCACCAGCACGACAGCCAGCGGGGCAAGCCATTTCCAGTTTTTCTTGGCGAATGCGGCTGCGCCGGACGAGGTCTTTGCCTCCGACGCCTCCCCAGCGGACTGGTTTGCTGCATCCTTTTTCTTTTTCCAGATCATGCTTTTCCTCCTATGGTAGGCAAACGGGCATACGATCCCCTTTGCACAAAAAATCTGTTATTGGTAGTGTATCGCATTTTGCCGAAATACACAAGCGTCCAAATTTCATTTCACCCATTATTTACAAAATATCCGGTCATTTTTGCGCAAAAAAAGACACCCGCAAGGCTCTTTGCAGAGTCTTGCGGGTATCTTCATTCCTTTTGACCGGTCAGGATGCCGTGTCGGCCTCGCTCCGCGGGGCCAGCTGCACATACACCCCGGCAGGGACGCAGGCCGCCCATGCGCCCTCCTCACTCAGCCAGCCAAACTGCTCACAGACATGGTCCGGACACTGGCTGTCCTGAAACGCAACCGCGCCGTCTTTCACCTGTAGATGGACGACATAGCCGCCCACCTCGTATAGGTAATCGTAGTCCTTGTCCAGTGGCAGCACCTCGGTGATGCCGTCGCCGAAATCCACGACTGCTTCCAGCGGCTCGGCCTTGCTGCGGGGACGCAGCAGCCAGAACAGCAGGGCTGCGGCTGCCAGAACGACGGCGGCGAAGAGGAGGTTCGCCTTCCAGCTCAGGCGCTTTCCGCCTTTGGCCGGTTCAGGCTGCTTGCGGATGCTCATGCAGCGTAGTCGCTGGCAGCAGCACCGGCGATGCGGCCAAAGACGGTAAAGTCGGCCACAGCGTTGCCGCCCAGACGGTTTGCACCGTGGACGCCGCCAGTCACCTCACCGGCTGCGAACAGGCCCGGGATGACCTCGCCGTTCTCGTTCAGCACCTCGGTGTTGGGGTTGATCTTCAGACCGCCCATGGTGTGGTGGACGCCGGCAGTGACCTTGATGGCATAGTAGGGAGCGGTGTTCAGGGGGTTGGCGAAGCTGGTGCGGCCAAAGTCGGGGTCGTTCTTTGCCTCCACATAGCCGTTCCAGTTGTTCATGGTCTCAGCGAGAGCAGCCTCATCGACGCCCATGGCCTTGCCCAGCTCCTCGTAGGTAGCACCGGTGACGGTGTAGCCCTTCTTGATGTAGCCCTGAATGACGCTGGAGTTGTCGACCATCGCCTGATCGACGACCAGCCAGCTGTAGCTGCCGGTCTGAGCGATCTCAGCAGCAGAGACGACGTCGCGGGTGCCGACCTCGTCGATGAAGCGCTTGCCCTCGGCGTTGATGAGGACCGCGCCGTCGCCGCGCAGACCCTCGGTGATGAGGGCAGCGGTGTTGGCCTCAACGGTGGGGTGGATCTGGATCTGGTCCATGTCCACGGTAGCAGCGCCGATGGCCTCTGCCATCTCGATGCCCTGACCCTGGATGCCAGCGGCGTTGGTGGTCATGAAGCCCTTCAGCTCAGGCTTGTACTTGACGACCATATCGAGGTTTGCGCCGAAGCCGCCGGTGGTCAGCACCACAGCCTTGGCGTTCACAGTGACGGTCTCGCCGGTAGAACCGGTGGCCTTGACGCCCACGGCAGCGCCGTTGGCATCGGTCAGGATCTCGTTGGCGGTGGTGTTCAGCAGGATCTGAACGCCAGCCTTCTTACAGTTCTCCTCCAGCAGGGGGATCATGTAGGAACCGACGGAGACGACCTTGCCCTCGTCGTTCACGGGGCGATGGATGCGCTTGACGGATGCGCCGCCGAAGCTGGAGACGTTGTGCAGGGTGATGCCGTGCTCGTCCAGCCAGTCGATGGCGTCAGCAGAGTTTGCGCACAGAGTCTCGACCAGAGCAGGGTCGTTGATGCCCTTGCCGCCGATCATGGTATCCAGCTCCATCAGCTCGACCGAGTCGAAGTAGCCGGTGGGGTTGGCCTGATAGGCAGCCCACTGCTCGGAGACGGTCTTTGCCAGAGCGGTGATGGTCTCGTTGTCAGCATACTTTTCAGCAGCGGTCTTCAGGGTCTTCTCGACACCGGCAGACTCGCCGAACTCGTTCTCATCCTGATACACCGTCTTGCCGGCGTTCATGCCGCCGGTAGCGCGCACAGAGTTGCCGCCCACCATAGGCTGGCTCTCGAGGATGACGACGCTCTTGCCCTCCCCGGCAGCGGTGATGGCAGCGGTCATGCCTGCGCCGCCTGCACCCACGATGACAACGTCAGCGTCAACGGTGGAGTCCTCGGCCTTGGTCTCGTCGGCCTTGACCTCGATCTTATAGTCGTCAGCATTCAGGCCGGCGGCAGTCAGAGCAGCGGCTGCTGCCTCCTTGATGGCGTCAGAGGTGATGGTCGCGGTGGACACGCCGTCCACGGCGATGCTGCCGGTCTCAGCGATCTGAGCGGGCAGCTGCTCCAGTGCCAGCGTACCGATGCCGGGGGTCTCATCCTTGCCCTCAGCGATGCAGTCGGTGATCTTGCCGTCTTCCAGCGTCAGGGTAACGGTAACGTCGCCGCCCATGCCCTTGGCAGTGCCGGTGAAATCGCCGGACACCCCTGCGGAGGTAGACTTCGTGCCGCAGCCATAGCCGAACAGGCTGACTGCGATGACAGCCGCCATCGCCAGTGCAGACACGCTCTTCTTGATCTGAGCTTTCTTCATGTTTTTCCTTCCTTGTTTGCTTCGTGGTTTGTTGGTGTGAACATATATCAGCATAAAAAGGGGGCTGCCCTTTTACAAGCAGCCCCCTCTGCCGAACTTAGAAAGTGGTTCAGGCGTTGGCCTGTGCAGCAGCGACAGCGCAGGCGACGGTAGCGCCGACCATCGGGTTGTTGCCCATGCCGATGAGGCCCATCATCTCGACGTGTGCAGGCACAGAAGAAGAACCTGCGAACTGAGCATCGCCGTGGACGCGGCCCAGCGAGTCGGTCAGGCCGTAGCTGGCGGGGCCGGCTGCGACGTTATCGGGGTGCAGGGTACGGCCCGTGCCGCCGCCAGAAGCGACGGAGAAGTACTTCTTGCCGTTCTCGTTGGCCCACTTTTTATAGGTGCCGGCGACCAGATGCTGGAAGCGGACGGGGTTGGTGGAGTTGCCGGTGATGGAGCACTGGACGTCCTCCTTCTTCATGATGGCAACGCCCTCCATGACATCGTTTGCGCCGTAGCACTTGACGGCTGCGCGCTCACCCTCGGAGAAGGGGATCTCCTTGACGACCTTCAGGGTCTGGGTGGGGATGTCGTACTCGGTCTGCACATAGGTGAAGCCGTTGATGCGGGAGATGATGTAAGCGGCATCCTTGCCCAGACCGTTCAGGATGACGCGCAGGGGGGTCTTGCGGACCTTGTTTGCGGTGCGGGCGATGCCGATGGCACCCTCAGCAGCGGCGAAGGACTCGTGGCCTGCGAGGAAAGCGAAGCAGGTGGTGTCCTCGCTCAGCAGACGAGCGCCCAGATTGCCGTGGCCCAGACCGACCTGACGCTGCTCAGCGACAGAGCCGGGGATAGTGAAAGCTTCCAGACCTTCGCCGATGGCGGCTGCGCACTCGGCAGCATCGGTCAGGCCGCGCTTGACAGCGATGGCGGTGCCCAGAGTGTAGGCCCAGACAGCGTTATCAAAGCAGATGGGCTGCACACCGCGGACGATCTTGTCGCAGTCGATGCCCTTAGCGAGGAGCATCTCGTTGCAGGCGTCCAGAGACTCGAGGCCGTTGGCCTTCAGGCATGCCTCGATCTTCGGCATGCGGCGATCCATAGATTCAAAAGTTGCCATGAGTTGTTCCTCCTCTCTTATTCCTCACGCGGGTCGATGTACTTGACAGCGCCCTGATCCTTGCTGAAGCGGCCGTAGGTACCCACGTTCTTCTCGTAAGCCTCGTTGGGGGTCTTGCCGTGACGGATGTCCTCCATCATCTTGCCCAGCTTGACGAACTGATAGCCGATGACCTCATCGTTGGAATCGAGAGCCAGCTTATTGATATAGCCCTCGGTCAGCTCCAGATAGCGGACGCCCTTCTCCTTGGTGGAGAAGATGGTGCCGGTCATAGAGCGCAGGCCCTTGCCCAGGTCGTCCAGACCTGCGCCGATGGGCAGACCGTCCTCAGAGAAAGCGGTCTGGCTGCGGCCGTAGACGATCTGCAGGAACAGCTCGCGCATTGCCACGTTGATGGCGTCGCACACCAGGTCGGTGTTCAGAGCTTCCAGAATGGTCTTGCCGGGCAGGATCTCGCCTGCCATAGCAGCGGAGTGGGTCATGCCGGAGCAGCCGATGGTCTCCACCAGAGCTTCCTCGATGACGCCGTTCTTGATGTTCAGAGACAGCTTGCAGGTACCCTGCTGAGGTGCACACCAGCCCACACCGTGGGTGTAGCCGCTGATGTCCTTGATCTCATAGGCCTTGACCCATGCGCCCTCCTCGGGGATGGGAGCCGGACCATGCTTAGGACCTTTGGTGATCGGGCACATATTCTGTACTTGCTGCGAATAGGTCATAATCATACTCTCCTTTTGACAAATTGATGTCACACGGCCGGGGCTTCTCTCCCCTGCCGCCTTGCATTGACCGGGCTGCGCCGCTCTCTTTTCAGCGCTCCTCCCGGTACTACCACGCACAGTTTTATTATAGAGGACGACGGCGCAATTTGCAAGCTATTTCTGACAAATTTTTCGCAATCTTTTTGTTATTTTCGTTTTTCCTCGAAAGAGCGTTTCTCAGTTCGGCTTCTTCGGGCGCTCTGGCTGCACCGGCGTGACGGCCCAGATACAGGCAAAGCCTGCCGCCGCACCCGCGATGGCGAGGACGTGCCTCCCCGGCCCAAAGCCCCAGAAATTGGCGATAAACGGGAACAAAAGGCTTCCTACACTCTGTCCCAGCGCCAGAAAGCCATAGTTCACTCCGGCGTGGGGCAGACCGAACAGGTCGGTGGAGAGGGCGGGCAGCACTGCCGCCAGCGCCGAGTAGCAGAAGGTCAGCCCTGCATACACCCCTACGACGGCCCATCCACGGGCCGACCAGAACACCACCGAAAGCCCCAGCGACGCGCCGAAGAGGATGAGGTCGGTCGGCCGCCGACCAATTTTGTCGCTGAGCAGGGGCATCAGCAGCCGCCCGGCCGCGCTGCCCACGCTGCCCAGCACCACGGCCCAGAGGGCGGCGCTCTCGTCCAGCCCCCGCTCCATGCCCAGCTTCAGGATGATGGGGCTGAACAGCAGCACTGCCGGGGTGGAAAAGCAGACCGCTCCGGCGCAGAGCCAGTACTGGTGTGTGCCCAGCATCTGCCGGGGCGAGAGGTCGAGGGACGGTGCGGCGTCCCCCTTTCCCTGCCCGCCGGGCCGGGGCTTCTCCGGCGGCGGGTCGGTGAGGAGGGCGCTCCCCGCAAGGCAGACCGGCAGGGTCAGCGCCCCCAGCGCCCAGAAGGCCCCTCGTATCCCCTGCACCGGCCCGAAGCCCCGCAGTGCCGTGCGGACGAAGACGGTGAGGAAGGCACCGCTCAGGCCCACCGCGCCCCCGATGACGCCGGTGGCAAGGCCCTTCCGCCCCCGATACCACTTCTGGGCGCAGGACTGGATGGACGGGTAGAGGAAGGCAGTGCCGAGGCCCGCCGGGATGCTGAACACCCCAAAAAAGAAACTCCCCTTCCCGGCCGGGAGGGCCGCCGCCCCAAAGAATCCGCCGCAGAGCAGCCCCGTCCCCCAGAGGGCCGCAAAGCGAGGCCCCCGCTTGTCCTGCAAAAATCCCCCGATGACGCATCCGACGCCGAAGGCCGCGATGAGCACCCCGAACGCATAGCCCGCCCCCTGCTCACTGAGTCCGTATTCCTCCATGACCGGCTTCTGGAACACGCCCCACGCAGCGGGCAGTCCGGTCAGCACCTGTATCGCCGCCCCTGCCGCCAGGATGGCCCAAGGTCTTGTTTTCTGCATTCTTTGCATCACCTCAAAGAATAGTGTGTCCTTTTCGATTGACAAAAAGACAGTATTCTTTATAATTAGAAGGGTATTATATAGCAATTCAACTTTATTAATGCAACAGCAACAGCGTTGAATTGCATATCGCAAATATGCTGTTTGACTGTTGCACTAATTTCTTGACTTGCGATAAAAATCATCTCTCATGCTGCGCTGTCGTGTGTCCTGACCGCAGGGCACTCCCGTTTCTGGTTCAAGTAAGCTTGTGCGTCCCGCGCAGGCCTTGCCGACACGCCAGTGGCTCCCCCTTTGGGGGAGCTGTCGCGTCAGCGACTGAGAGGGCTATAAAGAGAGGACATACACTATGAAAACTCAGGCCTTAAAAGGGATGCGCGACCTTCTACCCAACGAGCAGACCCTGCGCGACTACATTCAGGGCAAGATCCTCGAGACTTACCGCGCATCCGGCTTCGAGCGCATCTCCACCCCCATGCTGGAGGATATGGAAAATCTGGACAAATCCGATGGCGGCGACAACCTGAACCTCATCTTCAAGGTGCTCAAGCGGGGCGACAAGCTCACCGCTGCCCTGAACTCCGGCGACCCGAAAGAGCTCTCCGACATGGGCCTGCGCTATGACCTGACCCTGCCCCTGAGCCGCTTCTACGCCGCCAACAAGGACAAGCTCCCCCACCCCTTCAAGGTCATCCAGACCGACCGCGTCTTCCGCGCCGAGCGCCCCCAGAAGGGCCGCCTGCGTGAATTCGTCCAGTGCGACATCGACATTCTGGGCGACGAAAGCCCCAACGCCGAGGTCGAGCTGATCGACGTGACCACCCGCGCCCTGCTGGGCATCGGCTTCGACGGCTTCACCGTCAACATCAACGACCGCCGCATCCTCCGCGGGATGCTGGAGAGCATGGGCTTTGCCGCCGACACGCTGGACTCCGTCTGCATCACCTTCGACAAGATGGATAAGATCGGTGCCGACGGCGTCAAGGCCGAACTGCTGGAAAAGCAGCTGCCCGAGAGCGCTGTCAACGCACTGGCCGACTTCATCGCCGCCGGTGAGGTGACGCTGGACGCCGTGGCCTCCCGCTGCGCCGACCCCGCCATCGCCGACGACCTGAAGTATGTCCTCGCCACCGCCAACGCCATGGCCGCGGGCCGCTATCAGGTGGCCTACTGCCCCAGCCTCGTGCGCGGTCAGGGCTACTATACCGGCATGGTCTTCGAGATCACCTGCCCGCAGTTCAGCGGCGCAGTCGCCGGCGGCGGACGCTACGACAATATGGTGGGCAAGTTCCTTGGCACGCAGGTGCCCGCCGTCGGCTTCTCCATCGGCTTCGAGCGGGTCTGCGGCATCCTGCTCGAGCAGGGCTACCAGATCCCCGGCGCAAAGCAGAAGATCGCCCTGCTCTACGGCAGAGACGCCGACTTCACCGCCGTCCTGAGCCGGGCCGCCGCCCTCCGCGAGACGTACAACGTCACCGTCCTGCCGCAGGGCAAGAAGCTCGGCAAGCAGCTGGGCCAGCTGGAAGCAGCCGGCTTTGCGGGTGCCGCCTTTATGGACAAGGACGAAGTGAAGATCTTCTGATCATCCCGGATACAGCAAAAGCGGCAGGCCCGACGGTCTGCCGCTTTTTGTTTTGCTCTCATGCGCCGAAGACGGCGGTATAGTCCGCCTTGAACTTCTCGATGCCCTGATCGGTGAGGGGGTGCTTGGTCATCTGTTCGATGACCTTGTAGGGCACGGTGGCGATGTCCGCACCGGCCAGCGCACACTCGGTGATATGGATGGGGTTGCGGACAGAGGCCGCAATGATCTGCGTATGGATGTCCGGGTAGTTGGCGAAGATCTCGCGGATGGTGCGGACAAGGTCGATGCCCGGCTGGCTGATGTCGTCAAGACGGCCAAGGAAGGGGCTGACGTAGGCCGCACCGGCCCGTGCGGCCAGCAGGGCCTGATTGGCCGAGAAGATGAGGGTGCAGTTGGTGGGGATGCCCTTGGCGCTCAGGGCCTTGATGGCCTTGAGGCCCTCCACGGTCATGGGGATCTTGACGACCATGTGCTTGGGGTCGAGGGCATAGATGGCCTCTCCCTCCTTCACCATCGTCTCCGCATCCGTGGTAGTGGCCTTCACCTCACCGGAGATGGGGCCGTCCACGATGGAGGCGATCTCCGCCAGTGTCTTGGCGTAGTCCTTGTGCTCCTTTGCGATGAGGCTGGGGTTGGTGGTGACGCCCGAAATGACGCCCATATCATTGGCCTTGCGGATCTCGTCCACATTTGCGGTATCGATAAAGAATTTCATACAGGTCCTCCCTTCGTTCTTCGTGAGAACTTTTCCGCCCCTATTTTACTACACTTCCGGCAGAGAGAAAAGAGTCCCCTGCAAATTTTACGTCTTCTTTGCGTTGGGGTACACCCGCTCCATCCGGGCATTGTCGAAGTGCTCGTCGAGGAAGACATCCAGCCGGTTTGCCGGAGCGAGACCGCTGGTGCGGGCGTCGTAGCGGGCCAGCGCCAGACCGGAAAGCCCCATGTTCACGGCCATGAACACCGTCAGCACCACCGTCATCCACGGCAGGATGTGCTTTTTGAGCTTTGCCATCAGCTTTGCGATGAGGGGGTAGCCGTACCGGATCCAGACCACCGCCGCGATGCCCCAGAAAAAGCAGTAGAGCAGGTTGACACGGCCTCCCAGATTGAACTTGAAGCCGCTGTAATCCCAGAAGATGACGCCGAAGAGCAGCTCGCCCACGGCGCTGCAAAGATACTCATACGCGCCGCCCAGCACAAAGCCGAAGAGGAAGATGGAGCGGTCGCTCCGCTTCTCGCTGCCCCGCAGCAGGACAGCCGCCATGACCAGCGCCAGCCCCCACACCACGCTGAAGGGGCCCCACACAAGGCTCGAGCGGCTCATCCAGACCCCCGCCGTCACCCGGCAGAAGAGCGTCTCCACCACATCGCCGAGGAACGCGCCGATGACGAAGAGCCAGACGAGGTCGCCGAAGCTCAGAGCCTTCTCGGCCTGCACCGTCGGCTCGGGCCGGACGGCAGTCGGGTAGGCCTTCTGGATACGCTTTTCCACATGGGCGATGAGCCGCTGGCGCAGCTTGTCCGAGTGCTTTTCCAGCTCAAGGTTGAACTGTTCCAGCCTCGGGTGGCTGGCGGCGTACTGGTTGACGGCCAGCGCCGTACCCAGCTGGTCGAGGACAGCGATCGTCATCATGACCCAGACGACCACATGCAGCAGCCACCCCGGCAGAAGGGCGCAGAGGCGCAGCAGCAGGCCGTTGCCCCATAGGACGCTGGCCATGCCCAGCAGGCCCCAGAGCACCGAATATTGCAGGCAGACATAGCCGTCCAGATTGAACTTCTTGTCCGAGTAGTCCCACCAGCGGCGGCGGTGCACCCGCTCCAGCAGCTTGGCCGTCACCCACTCCACCACGGTGGCGTCCGCCGCACAGCCGAGAAAGAGGGCCAGCGGGGCCGAACGCAGGTCGGCGAAGCCCACGGCCATCAGCACAGCCGCCGTGCCGTAGACGAAGCAGAACGGGCCGGACGCCACACCACGGTTGACGAAGGCACGTCCCTTCACCGTCGCTGCCACCGTCTCGGCCACCCAGCCGAGGAATGAATAGACCAGATAAATGACGCAGAGGGTATAAAAATTCAGCTCCATTGCGTGTTTCCTTTCCCATATGAATGGTTACAGGGATATTGTACGCAGTTTTTGCTTCCCGTGCAAGAGGAAGGCAGAATTTTCACGCAAAAAGGCCGCTGAAAGACAACCTCTCCGTCTGCGCCTTTGGCGCAGCCACCTCCCCTATCGAGGGGAGGCCTTGGCAGGGCGGAAAGCCTCATCTCTTCGCCAGAGGCTCCCCTACAAGGGGAGCTGTCGAGCGACAGCGAGACTGAGAGGTTGTACTTAGCAGCGGCCTATAGTTTATAAGGGTAAAGCGCTCAGGCGCAGCTTACAGCTGGCTCTTGTACAGCTCCACGATTTCCTCCACGCTGGTGTCGCGGGGGTTGCCGGGACGGCAGGCGTCGGCATAAGCGGACTCTGCGAGGAACTGGATGTCCTCCTCCTTCAGGATGCCGCGGAGATTTGCGGGGATGCCCACGTCCGTAGACAGCTGCTTGACGGCGGCGATGGTGGCATCTGCTGCCTCGACGTCGTTCATCTCGTCGATGCCCACAACGCCCATCGCCTTACCGACGGCGCGGTAACGCTCACCGGCGACGGTCTTGTTGTACTCCAGACCGACGGGCAGCAGGATAGCGCAGGCCACGCCGTGGGGGGTGTCGTACAGAGCGGACAGACCGTGTGCCATGGAGTGGACGATGCCCAGACCCACGTTGGAGAAGCCCATACCGGCGATGTACTGGCCCAACGCCATGCCCTCGCGGCCCTCGGGGGTGTTCTGGACAGCGCCGCGCAGGTTCTCGCTGATGAGCTTGATGGCCTCGAGATGGAACATATCGGAGATGACGCAGTGGCCCTTGGTGATGTAGCCCTCGATGGCGTGGGTCAGAGCGTCCATACCGGTGGCGGCGGTCAGGCCCTTGGGCATAGAGGACATCATATCGGGATCGACGACGGCGATCTCCGGAATATCGTTGGTATCGACGCAGACGAACTTGCGCTTCTTCTCCACGTCGGTGATGACGTAGTTGATGGTGACTTCAGCTGCAGTACCGGCAGTGGTGGGCACTGCGATGGTGAAGACCGCGTGCTTCTTGGTGGGAGCAACGCCCTCCAGAGAGCGGACATCGGCGAACTCGGGGTTGTTGATGATGATGCCGATGGCCTTTGCGGTGTCCATCGAAGAACCGCCGCCGATGGTCACGATGCAGTCTGCCTCAGCGGCCTTGAAGGCGGCCACGCCGTCCTGCACGTTGGCGATGGTGGGGTTGGGCTTGATCTCGCTGTAGACGGCGTAGGCGAAGTTTGCATCATCCAGCAGGTCCGTGACCTTCTTGGTGACGCCGAACTTGATGAGGTCGGGGTCGGAGCAGACGAAAGCCTTCTTGTAGCCGCGGGCCGTCAGCTCGGGCACGATGTTCTCGATGGCGCCGTGGCCATGGTAGGAAATGGTGTTCAGAACGATACGATCAGCCATTGGTAATAAACCTCCCAATTTTGCGTCCCGCCGGGCGGCGGGCACGACTCTCTTTGCTTCTACTTTACCACTTTGTTAAAACATTTTCAATGTCATTTCTTATGATTTTCATGAAATTTTTATACTTTTTTGTATTTTTAAATAAAATTAGTTGATTGTCTTGAAAAATGCTTGATTTGCAGGCATATTCGCAGGTTTGCAGATTGATTTTACTACTCATTTACTACTTTTAACGAATTGAGCCTTGATATGCAAAAAGCACCTGCGGACTGCCGGATAGACCGCTGCACCACCTTACGCGGCACGTCGAAAAGAAAAAATAAAATAAGCACCACCTATAAGGCGGCGTTTCTCACTCCTACACAGGAGAACAGGAACGCTGCTTTTTTTATGCCCTCGTGTTACGCAGTAAGGGCAAACAAAGCCTTGATTTATGCGGCTCTTAGAGCGTGGAAATGAGAAAGACAAGGGTTGATACCTTTTCCCTCAAAACCGCGTTTCTACTGCGTAACAAATCCAACGAAAAGGAGTGACGAAGCTATGGCAGTTTTCCGCGTGGAAAAGAACAAAGGTTATACCGTTATGAGCAACCACCATTTACGCAACAAGGAGCTTTCCTTAAAGGCAAAGGGCTTGTTGTCGCAAATGCTCTCACTTCCCGAAGATTGGGACTACACCCTTGCAGGACTGTCCCTTATCAACCGGGAAAAGATTGACGCTATCCGGGAAGCAGTACGGGAACTGGAAAATGCCGGATATATACAGCGTTCAAGGGAACGTGATGAGAAAGGATGCTTACGCGGTACAACGTATGTTATCTATGAGCAGCCGCCTAAGTTGGATTTACCTACATTGGAAAAACCAACATTGGATAATCCAACATTGGAAAAGCCTATGTTGGAAAAACCTACGTTGGAAAATCCAACGCAATTAAATAAAGAACTATTAAAGACTAACTTACCAACAAAAGAAAAATTAAATACAGATATATCAAGTACCCATTCCATTCCTTTCCATTCCCTAAATCCCTCTCCCTTAGAGGACGCGGCACAGCCGCCGGAACGGAAGCGAAAGGAAACGACAGACGCATATCGCGTGTATGAGGAAATCATCAAGGACAATATCGAGTACGACTATCTGATACAGGACAGATACCTTGACCGGGACAGGATAGAGGAAATCCTTGCCCTTATTCTTGAAACCGTCTGCACCAAACGAAGAACAATCCGTATCGCCGGGGACGACCACCCAGCAGAGCTTGTAAAAGCAAAATTTATGAAACTGAACAGCGAACATATCCGCTTTGTACTGGACTGTATGCAGGAAAACACCACCAAAATCCGCAACATCAAGCAGTACATGAAAGCTGCCCTTTTCAATGCCCCGTCTACGATTGGCAGCTATTACACGTCCCTTGTATCTCACGATATGTACGGCGGGCGCACTATCCAGTCGGCAAGAAGCAAGGGCATACCCGATTACACCTGCAACGAGGGCGAAAGCCTGTAAACCAACCTAAAGGAGGATTTTATGATGACACAGAGAACAGGAGCTTTGATTTTTGATGAAACCGCTGACCGCTACGACATTCGCTTTGACGTAAACGACTATTACGGGGGTTTGCATTGCGGCGACTGCATGGAGGTCTTTGTGCGGGGCAAATGGAAGCCTACCCGTATGGAGTACGGGGACAACTGGTATCTTGTAGGTATTCGGGCGGCAGACCTTTCCGGGCTGCGGGTACGGATTTAACAGGGCGGCGTGAAAACGGACGCTCTTTTTTCATGCCCGCCCCGCTTCCCGGCGGCGGGCATACCACCATAGAACACGAAAGGAGGACACCCATTGCAGGAGGAAACCAACGAAAAGACCATAGCCCTTTACATCAAGACCGGGAAGCTGACGGCGCAGCAGCTCCAAAAGGCTATGAAAGCCCTGCTTGCACAGATGAAAAAGCAGCATGACAGACAGAAAATCCCGCATGGAAAGCAGACCCTAAAGCAGCTTATGAAGCAGAACGCGGGCGTTTCCAACATTGAAATCACAAAGGACAATATCAAAGCCTTTGAGAGTACGGCGAAAAAATACGGGATTGACTTTGCCCTAAAGAAAGACAGCACCGAAACCCCGCCCCGCTATCTTGTGTTTTTCAAGGGACGGGACGCGGACGCACTGACCGCAGCTTTCAAGGAGTTTTCCGCAAAGAAACTGACGCAGGAACAAAAGCCCCCTATCCGAAAGCTGATTGTTTCCCTCAAAGAAAAGGCGGCGGCTCTGAACACACAGCGGGACAAAGTAAAAAACAAAGACAGGGGGATTGCAAGATGAACGCTATCAACTGGAAAAAGCTGCTGCTTCCCAACATTCCCTATCTGCTCTTTGTGTATCTCTTTGATAAAGTCGGGCAGGCGGTACGCCTTGCGCCGGGGGCTGACCTGTCCGGCAAGGTGTTGTCGCTTGGGGAGGGATTTTCTATGGCTTTTGCAAACCCGCTTCCGAGTTTTGCCCCTATGGATTTGCTTATCGGTATTGCGGGGGCTGTCCTTATCCGGCTTATGGTGTACTTCAAAGGCAAGAACGCGAAGAAATACCGGAAAGGTATCGAATACGGCTCTGCCCGTTGGGGGACTGCCGAAGATATTAAGCCCTACACCGACCCGGTATTTCAGAATAACGTGCTGCTGACGCAGACGGAACGGCTTACCATGAACAGCCGCCCGAAGCAGCCGAAGTATGCAAGGAATAAAAATATCCTTGTTATCGGGGGAAGCGGCAGCGGAAAGACGAGATTTTTCGTGAAGCCCAACTTAATGCAAATGCACAGCAGCTACGTTGTAACCGACCCGAAAGGAACGGTTTTAGTCGAGTGCGGGAAGCTCTTACAGCGGGGCGGCTACCGGATAAAAGTGCTGAACACGATTAACTTCAAAAAAAGCATGAAATACAATCCCTTTGCCTATCTCCGCAGCGAAAAAGACATTTTGAAACTGGTAAATACCTTGATTGCCAACACCAAAGGGGACGGGGAAAAAGCCGGGGAGGATTTTTGGGTAAAATCGGAACGGCTCTTTTACTGCGCCCTTATCGGCTACATTTGGTACGAAGCCCCGGAGGAAGAAAAGAACTTCACGACGCTGCTTGAAATGATAAATGCGTCGGAAGCCCGCGAGGACG
>OIRI01000162.1_pt1 | contig 22457 bp, 20 predicted proteins | sample 1586231 | NCBI WGS metagenome assembly OIRI01 (sample SAMN02675048, study PRJEB24791) | human gut metagenome, SKBSTL034 | isolation source: stool | host: Homo sapiens | place: USA | reverse complement strand
CCCAGACCGAGAGCACCGAGGGCGTCATCGAATTCGACAACCTCCGCCTCGACATGAACAGCTACGAGCTGCGGGTCAAGGGCAAGGTGGTGGAGGCTCCCCCGAAGGAGTTGGAGCTGCTGAACTGCCTCGCCTCCCACCCCAACCGGGTCTACACCCGCGACCAGCTGCTGGACGAGGTGTGGGGCTTCGAGTACTACGGCGACAGCCGCACCATCGACGTCCATGTCAAGCGCCTGCGCGAGAAGCTGGCCGGGGCCTCCGACAAGTGGGAGCTGAAGACTGTCTGGGGCGTGGGCTATAAGTTCGAGGTGCGTCAGTAATGCGCAAAAGTATCCCAGTCGCGTTCTTTTCGCTCATGAGCACTCTGCTCATCTTCGGCACGGTGGTCATGGGCGGCTCTGAGCTGGTGCTCTTCAGCCGGTATTTTGCGCAGGAGCGGTACGATACGCTGGATGAGGTGGTCAACGTCGCCCAGCGGACGGCGTCCTATCTTGTGCAGGAGGCCTCTCTGCCCGAGGGCGAAGAGCTGGAAGCCCTGAGCACCAAGCTCGAGATCATCGGCGAGAGCGCGGAGGCTTATCTGTTCTTCACCGACTGCGACGGCAATGTGATGCTGGCGTCCGTGCCGGAAAAGCTGACCGGCGATACGGTGGAGGCTGAGGTGCTGGAAAAGGCGGGCAAGGCCAAGGAGAACTACCATCTCTTCGACACACTGGGCGGTGTGCTGGCGGAGAAAAGCTACATCTCGGTGCGTGAGATGCGCAGCGAGGACGGCGCGTGCACCGGTTACCTCTTTCTCTGCTCGTCCGGCGAGCGGCTGGCGGAGTTCCGCAGAGAGTTTTTCTCGAACTTTTTCCTCTCGGCCTGCCTGATGCTGCTTCTGGCCAGCGTGCTCACGAAGGTGATGATGCACAAGCTCACCGACCCGCTCCAGAAGGTGACGGACGCGGCCCAGCGCTTCGGCGGCGGCGACCTGTCCGTCCGGGTCGAGGGTGTGGACGGCGAGGGCGAGGTGGCCGACCTTGCCCGCACCTTCAACAAGATGGCAGACAACATCCAGTCCAACGACAATTCCCGGGGCCAGTTCATGGGCAACATCGCCCACGAGCTGCGCACCCCCATGACGACCATCAAGGGCTTCATCGACGGCATTCTGGACGGCACCATCCCGCCCGAGATGCAGAACCACTACTTGCAGCTGGTCAGCGAGGAAACGGGCCGTCTGGCCCGCCTCATCCAGAATATGCTGGACCTGTCCAAGCTGGAGAGCGGCGAATATCAGGTGAATGCCCGGATGTTCAACATCTGGGAGACCCTCACCGGCGTGGCTCTCTCGGCCGAACAGCGCATCAACGACGGGATGATCGACATCGACGGCCTGACGATGGACGAGAAGGTACTGGTCTACGCTGACCCCGACCTCATCCATCAGGTGGCCTATAACCTGCTGGACAACGCCATCAAGTTCACTCCCGCCGGCGGCACCATCCGCTTCGGGGTGGAAAAGCTCGGCCCGGAGGTGGAGGTCTCCATCTGGAACTCCGGTCAGGGCATCAGCCCCGAGGCGCTGCCCTACGTTTTCCAGCGCTTTTATAAGGAAGACCAGTCCCGGGGCCTCCATGCCCGGGGCGCAGGCCTCGGCCTGAACATCTGCAAGGTGCTGGTCAACCTCTCCGGCGGTCAGATCCGCGTCGAGAGCCAGCAGGGCGAGTGGTGCAGGTTCGTGTTTACCCTGCCCGTCCAGCCCCCGAACCCCGGCGGCATGAAGCGTCTGCCCGACGAGAGCGGCCTTCCCGGCGCAGTGGAAGACCCGGCCAGCATGAAGCCGGTAGACTGAATCACAGCGGTCAGACTGCTCCCCAGAGGAGCGGTCTGGCTGCTTTTTGCATTGCAGAAGAAGGGGTGCAGGCGGAGTTTACGTCTTTTCCGTGAAAAACACGGCGGCGGGTTTGATTTTTTCGCCGTTTTCATGTAAACTATAAACAACTATGCCGACTGTCCCCCACAGGGGGCGGCGGCAGGGCAAAAACACAAAAAATCTCTTGGAAACAACAGGGAGTAAAATAAAATGACAACGATCAGTCCTTCGATCCTTTCGGCTGACTTCAGCAAGCTCGGCGCAGACTGCCGCATGGTGCTGGATGCCGGCGCAAAAATGCTGCATTATGATGTGATGGACGGCCACTTCGTGCCGAACATCAGCTTCGGCGTCCCGGTGCTCAAGAGCCTGCACAAGGCCATGCCGGATGCGTTCTACGATGTCCATCTGATGATCACCCACCCGCAGCAGTACGCGGAGGCCTTTGCCAAGGCCGGTGCCAGCCTGCTGAACTTCCACCTCGAGTGCGATGACGACATTCAGGAGACCATCGACGCCATCAAGGCGCAGGGCTGCAAGGTGGGCATGACCATCAAGCCCGGCACTCCGGTGGAGGAGCTGGGCTATTATCTCGACCAGCTGGACCTCGTGCTGGTCATGAGCGTGGAGCCGGGCTTCGGCGGGCAGAAGTTCATGCCCTCGGCGCTGGACAAGCTGCGCTGGCTCAAGGCAGAGCGCGCGGCACGCGGCGCACACTACCTGCTGGAAGTGGACGGCGGCGTGGACGCCGCCACCGCTCCGCAGTGCGTCGCCGCCGGTGCAGACGTGCTGGTGGCAGGCAGCGCCATCTATGGTGCGGCCGACCCCGCTGCCGCCGTCCGCGCGCTGGCCGCGCTCTGAGAGGGGACGGCCCATGGATGAAGCATTGATCCGGAAGCAGGAAGAAGAGCTGCAGCACACCGGCAGATACTACAAGCACATCTGCTTTCTCTGCGTGCCGCTGCTCTTCGTCTCCTGCTACCTTTACGGCCTGCGCCCGCTGCTGCTCTGCGGCTTTGCGCTGCTGATGGGCAACCTGTGCGACCGGCTCATCTCGCTGCTGCGCCGCCGCGTCTACCGGCCCGGGGACTATTCCAACGAGAGCTTCGCCCTCGTCATCGCACTGCTGATGCCTGCGACGGTGGACTGGTATGTCCTCGCCGCTGCCATCGTGGCCGGTGTCCTCATCGGCAAAGAGGTCTTCGGCGGCTATGGCAGCTACCCCTTCAACCCGGCTGCCGTGGGCTATGCGGTGGCGGCGGTGTCGTGGCCGGAGCAGGTGTTCCGCTATCCGACCCCTTACACCAGCATCCCCCTGTGGGACGCTTCCGGCGTGGCTACGGCCAGCACCATCTCGGATACCCTGCGCAGCGGCGGCCTCATCAACTTGAGCGGTCTGTCGCTGGCGCTGGGCGAGTATGCCGCCCCGATGGGCGCAGGTTCGGCCCTCGTGCTGGCGGCCTGCGGGCTTTTCCTCTGGGTGCAGAAGGACATCAAGCTGAGCGCTGCCCTGAGCTTTCTCGTCACGGCGGGGGTCATCGTCTTCCTCTTCCCGCGTCAGCTGGGCCTGACCGAGGATGCGTCCTTTGCCGTCAGCGCCATGTTCCGTCTGCGCTGCGTGCGCGACGAACTGCTGACGGGCGCGATGATCTTCAGCGCCGTCTTCCTGCTCAACGAGCCGTATACCTGCGCCCACCACCGGCTGGGCCGCATCCTCTACGGCATCATGGTGGGTGCCTTCACGATGGGCTTCCGCTACTTCGGCGTCTATGAGACGGGCGTCTGCTTCGCGCTGCTGGCTGTCAACAGCATCTCCGGCTGGCTCGACCGCACCGAAGTCCATCTCTACGAGCTGCTCCACAGCAGCCGGAAAAAGCAGACCGGAAAGGGGGATGCCGTATGAAGCGGAGAAGTGCAGAACTCATCGCCCGCGACCCGGAGCGATTCTTCCACCATGACCGCGTCTTCCTGAACAATCCCGTGGTCATGCAGGGCATGGGCCTTGCGCCGCTGGTGGTCCTTGCCACCAATGGCCAGAACGCTCTGATGCTGGCGGCGGCGGTGGCGCTGCTGCTGACGCCCTCCCGTCTGCTGGCCTGTCTGCTGAGCCGCCTGTTCCCCCTGCGGGAGGAGCATCCGTCCAAAGCAGAACTGGAAAAGAAGCTGCTGCCCCGCAGCATCCTCTATTCGGGCAGCGCGGCGGTGGTCTATCTGGCAGCCTACCCCATCCTGAACCGCCTGTTCGGGGTGAGCCTGCTGGTGCTGGGCATCTACCTGCCCATGCTGGTGGTGGAGCCGCTGCTGACCTACCGCTTTGGCCGGGTGCAGGAGTCGCCCCGCAAGGCCCTCTCCAAGGGCGTGCGCATCACGGTGGGCTACAGCCTGCTGCTCCTGCTGCTGGGCTGCGTGCGGGAGTGGCTGAGCGCCGGCACGGTGTTCGGCCATCTGCTCAGCCGCCCCATCCTGCCGATGGCGGGGATGCCGGCAGGCGGCTTCATCGTGCTGGGCGTGCTGTGCGCTGTCTGGCGCGCGCTGGCCAAGAAGCAGAAAGATTATCTGACATCGGAGGCCCGGGGCCTCATGGCAGTCTATCGCCAGAGAGAGGGGGAGCCTCAGGATGAGCAATGATGTGATACAGGCCGTCGGCGTCTTTTTCAGCTACGCCGTGCTGGCCATCTTTGCGCAGAATGCGGTGTTCACCCGCGGTCTGGGCGTCTCCCGGCTGGTCCAGCTGGTGGGCGACGAGCGCACCAGCAGCGGGTGGTTCGCCCTGCTGCTCTGCGTGACGCAGGTGCTGGTGGCTCCGCTGGCTTTCTATGCAGGCGGCTTCGCGGCCGCCCAGCCCAACTTCGCCCAGCTCCGCCCGCTGGTCTATCTGGCCTGCGTGGCGGTGGTGAGCCTGTTTGAATTCCTTGTGCTCTGGGCAGCGCGGGGCAGACACCACGGCGGCCAGCTGCTCCGCATCCTGCCTGCTGCCGCAGTCAACAGCGGTGTGCTGGGCACGGTGCTGGTGGAGCGTACCCAGAGCTTTACGCTGGAGCAGAGCATGGGCTTCGGTCTCGGCAGCGGCCTCGGCTATCTGCTGGCCGTCATGCTGGTGACGGAGGCCGACCACCGTCTGCGCAGCGAGGCCATCCCGGAGGCGTTCCGGGGCCTGCCCATCACGCTGGTCTATGTCGGCGTGCTGGCGCTGGCCATCTATGGTTTTACGGGCCACTCGGTGATCCTGTAAGGAGTGCAGGAGAAAGGGACGAACATGGCAAAGTATAAAAAGGTCAAGCGGTATCACCGCAGTTTTTACAGCCCCGGTATGTGGGCCAAGAAGGTCGTCGGCATCGTGGTGCTGGTGGCCGTGGTGCTGGTGGTGGGCTGGCTGGCTGCGCCCCATGTGCTGGACTGGGCCACCCACACCTGGTATACCGTGGTGCGCAACCGCGACCTCTCGGCCTCGTCCGGGCCGGCAGCGTCCAGCGTGGCCGCTTCGTCCGAGGCGGCGGCAGAGCCTGCGGCCTCCTCGGAGGTGCAGCCTGCTTCGTCGGAACCCGCCGCGCCCGCCAATGCCATCATTGAGGGCAGCTGGGGCGTTCTGGACACCGCTGCGGCGCAGGATGAAGCTTCGCTGCGGGCTGCGGCGCAGGAGCTGGCCCGGCAGGGTGCGGCCTATGCCGTCGTGACCCTGAAGGACAGCAGCGGACAGATCCTGTACCCCTCCGCCCTCCCCGCTGCGGCGGGCAGCATCGAGGGCGCATCCCTCGACCCGTCCCTCATCGCCTCGGTGCTGAAGGAGAACGGCCTTGTGCCGGTGGCCAAGCTGGCTGCCTTCCGCGACCCCGCCGCCGCCCGCGCCAACCGCGGCATGGCCATCGGCTACACCGGGCAGGAATACCTCTGGCTGGACAATAAGGCCTCGGCCGGCGGCAGCCCGTGGCTGAACCCCTATTCCGACGAGGCTGTGCAGTTCATCGGCGACCTCATCGGCGAGGTGCAGAGCATGGGCTTCGACCATGTCCTGCTGGAAAATGTCCAGTTCCCGCTGGCCCAGAACGGCAAGCAGGACTTCGGCTCCACCGGCGGACGCGACCGCAGCGCCCAGCTGGCGGCGGACATCGCCCTGTGGGACGCCCGCTTCAGCGGCAGCGTTACCCTGTGGTACGGCTACTCGCTGGCGCAGGTGACGGACGGCGCTGCCACCGTGGGCGGCAAGGCCGATGCACTGGGCGTTAAAAATCTCGTCGTCGAGGTGCCCGCCAAGCAGACGATGGACGAAGCCGCCCGCAATGCGCTGAGCGACGCTCTGGCAGCCTCCGGCGTGGAGCACACTGTGTTCTGGGACGACGCTGCGGGGCTGTTCCGGTAAGAAGATCACGCGGCCTATTTCGCTGCCGGTGATCGTATAGAGAGTGAGGAATGTAACCATGAAACCTGCATCCTGCTTTGGCCCGGCCCATATCCTTCTGCCCAGAGAGGACATCCCTCTGGAAAAGTGGGGCTGTGTGGCCTGTGACCAGTTTACCAGCGACCGTGCCTACTGGGAGCGGGCAGACGCTGCTGTGGGCAGCTGCCCCAGCACCCTGCGCCTCATCCTGCCGGAGGTCTACCTCGGGGACAAGGACGCGGCCCAGCGCGTGGAGCGCATCCACGCCGCGATGGACGCCTACAGCCGGGATGTGCTGACCCGCGCCGTGGACGGCTTCGTCTACGTCGAACGCACTGAGCAGAGCGGACGGGTGCGGCAGGGCCTTGTGGGTAAGATCGACCTTGAGGCCTACAGCTACGAGAAGGGCAGCCGCCCGGTCATCCGGCCCAGCGAGCGCACCGTCACCGAGCGCATCCCGCCCCGTATGACCGTGCGCCGGGGGGCGGCGCTGGAGACGCCCCATGTCATGATGCTGGCCGACGACCCCGGCTGCACCCTCATCGAGCCGATCGGCGCGCACAAGAGTGCGCTGAAAAAGCTGTATGAGGGCGAGCTGATGCAGGGCGGCGGCCACATCGCCGGATGGGCCGTGGAAGACCCCGCCCTGCTGGCCCAGATCGAGGCCGCACTGGCCGGACTGGGCAGTCAGGAGGCCTTCGACGCCAAGTATCCGCAGGCCAAGGGCGCAGCGCCCCTGACACTGGCCGTGGGCGACGGCAACCATTCGCTGGCTGCGGCCAAGGCCTGCTGGGAGGAGCTGAAGCCCACCCTGACGCCGGAAGAGCGGGAGAACCACCCCGCCCGCTGGTGTCTGGCCGAGGTGTGCAACGTCCATTCGCCCGCCATCGAGATCGAACCCATCCACCGCGTCCTCTTCAACGTGGACTGCGGCGCGGTGCTGCTGGCCCTCATCGCGTGGAGCGACGCCAACATGGCTGGGATCTGCTTCGGCGACTCGAAGCAGCAGGCGTTCACGCTGGCAGGCCCCCATGTGTCCAATGTCCTCAGCTTTGAGGACCCCGTCGCCCCGCTGACCGTGGGCACGGTGGATGAATTTATCGAATATTTTATGGCCCGCCACAGCGAGGCCCGGGTGGACTATGTCCACGACGAGCCGGCTGTCCGCGCCCTGACCAAGCAGGGCGGCGTGGCTTTCCTGCTGCCGCCCTTCGAGAAGAGCGACCTGTTCAAGGGCATCGTGATGGGCGGCGTGCTGCCCCGCAAGACCTTCAGCATGGGCCATGCGGAGGAGAAGCGGTATTACATCGAGTGCCGCAGGATCAAAGAATGACCAAGGAGTACCATGACTTTTAATGAACTGAATCTGTCCGCCCCCCTGCTCAAAGCTGTAAGCGAGGCGGGCTATGAGACCCCCTCGCCCATTCAGGCCTCGGCCATCCCGCCGGTGCTGGAAGGGCGGGACCTGATGGGCTGCGCCCAGACCGGCACCGGAAAGACCGCTGCCTTTGCGCTGCCCATGCTCGACCGCCTGAGCGGGGCAGCTCCCCGCAAAAAGGGCGCGATCCGCGCCCTCATCCTCACCCCGACCCGGGAGCTTGCGCTCCAGATCGGCGAGAGCTTCGCCGCCTATGGAAAGTATCTCAAGCTGCGCAGCACCGTCATTTTCGGCGGCGTGGGCCAGACCCCGCAGGTGGAAGCCATCAAGAAGGGCGTAGACATCCTCATCGCCTGCCCGGGCCGGCTGAACGACCTCATCGGGCAGGGCTATATCGACCTTGCCGACATCGAGATCTTCGTGCTGGATGAGGCCGACCGGATGCTGGACATGGGCTTTGTGCACGACGTGAAGAAGGTCATCGCAAAGCTGCCCGCAAAGCGCCAGAACCTGATGTTCAGCGCCACGATGCCCAAAGAGATCGAGCAGCTGGCCGCAGGCATCCTCCACGACCCCGCCTTCGTCAAGGTGGATCCCGTGTCCAGCACAGTGGAGCGGATCGACCAGAGCCTGTATTTCGTCGAGAAGGGCAACAAGAAGCTCCTGCTGCCCTGGCTTATCAAGAATCTGGAGCCGCCGGTGCAGAACGCGCTGGTGTTCAGCCGCACCAAGCACGGCGCAGATAAGATCGCCCGCGACCTCACCAAGCAGGGAATCACCGCCGCCGCCATCCACGGCAACAAGAGCCAGAGCGCCCGTGTGGCCGCGCTGGAGGGCTTCAAGGAGGGCAAGACCAAGGTGCTGGTGGCCACGGACATTGCCGCCCGGGGCATCGACATCAGCGAGCTTTCCCATGTGTTCAACTACGACCTGCCCGAGGTGCCGGAGACCTACGTCCACCGCATCGGCCGCACCGCCCGCGCAGGCGCAGACGGCACGGCTGTGAGCTTCTGTGCCCCCGAGGAGATGGAGTATCTGGCCGGGATCGAGAAGCTCAACCGCCGGAAGATCCCGGTGGTGTCCGGCCATCCGTGGGACGGCGTGCCCGCCCCCGTAAAAGCCGCCCCGCCGGTGCGGGGCCGCAAGCCCAAGGCCGACCAGCCTGCCCCGGAGCAGGCCGAGGCCCCCAAGGCGGCAGCCGCCGCCAAGCCCGCTGCACCTGAGAAAAAGGGCGCGGCCAAGCTTTCTGCGGCAAAAAAGCAGAAAGCCCCCAAAATCGAAGCAAAAGAGGAACAGCTCATGGATGAGAACAACAAGCGCACTCCCGGCGGACGCGACAACAACCGCCGTAACAATAACAACCGGCCCCGCCGCGAGGGCAACGCCCCTGCACAGGGCACAGGCCGCGGCAGCAACGCCCAGCCGAAATTCGACCCCCACTTTGTGAGCGCTCCGGAGGCGACCCCCCTCCGCTCCGCCAAAAAGAACGCCGCCGCGCCCGCTGCCCCGGCCCAGAGCATCCCCACCGCGATGCAGAGCCGCCAGCCCGCCCCGCGCGGCGAGAACAATGGCCGCAATGGCGCAGGCCGCAGCCCCCGCAATGAGCGGAACGCCCGCCCGGCCCCGCCTGCCCAGCAGAACAATGCCCGCAGCGAGGGCCGGAACAGCCGCCGCAATGACCGCAGCGAGCAGGGCAGCGCAGGCCGTGCGCCCCGCGCCCCCAGAGCCGAGCAGCCCGGCCGGAACAACGGCCGCAGCCGCAGCAACGCGCCGGGAAAAGACGAAGACCCGGGCCTTATGCTCATCAGCCGCCGCCCGCCGCAGCAGAAGTTCACCAGCTTTGAGGAGTATATGAACGCCCACGGCGGCGCGACGGCCCCCATCGAGGACCACAGCGAGGAAGTGTGATGGCAGAGGGATTTGCTCCGTGGTGCTGCCCGCTGTGCGGCGCACCGCTTGCCGGGGAGAATGCGCTGAAATGCCCCTCCGGCCACAGCTTCGACCGGGCAAAAGAGGGCTACTGGCATCTGCTGCCGGTGCAGAACACCCGCACGAAAGCCCCCGGCGACAGCAAAGAGATGGTAGCCGCCCGCCGCGCCTTCCTGAGCGCGGGCTACTATGGCATCTTCGGGCAGGCGCTGGGGGAGCTGTGCCTCGCGTACGGCCAGCCCGCCGCAAACGGGCCGCTCCGCCTGCTGGACGCGGGCTGCGGCGAGGGCTGGTATGACCGCTGCATCGCCCGGCAGTTCGGGGAGGCGGGCCGTCCGCTGGAATTGGCAGGCTTCGACATCGCAAAGCCTGCAGTGCGTCTGGCCGCAAAGGCCCTGCCCTCGGCCCGGTACGCCGTGGCGTCCAGCTTCCATCAGCCGGTGCGCACGGGATGGGCCGATGTCCTGCTCAACTGCTTTTCGCCCTTCGCGCAGGAGGAGTTCCTCCGGGTGCTGCGCCCGGGCGGGCGGCTCATCTACGCCGTGCCCGGCCCGGACCACCTCTTCCAGATGAAGGCCGTCCTCTACGAAAAGCCCTACAAAAATCCGGTGCAGGAAGTGGAATATCCGGGCTTTGAGGCCGTCGGGGAGCGGGAAGTGTCCGGCCGCATCACGGTGCCGGCCGGGCAGCTGGAAGCCCTTTTCGCCATGACGCCCTACTACTGGAAAACGCCCCGGGACGGTGCAGCCCGCCTTGCGGCGCTGCCGGAGCTGACCACCGACATCTCGTTCCGGTTCCTCGTATTTGAAAAGAAATAAACGAAAAAGGCATCTGTCCGCAGGGGCAGATGCCTTTTTCGCTTTATGAGTACATCAGACAGGGATGGAGTTGGTTACTTGTTTTCTGCCTTCTTCTCGGCCTTGGGCAGAAGGTTCGCACGCTCCAGCGCCGGGCGCAGGGCCAGATAGAGGAGAACGACGCAGACGGTGGAGGCCACGCTGTTGACGAAGGTGACGCCGCCGGTGATCTTGGTCAGAGCCTTGGCGATGGTGTAATCCTGACCGAAGATATATACATTGCGGAAGTAGCCGAGGAACGGGTCGGTAAAGACGTTCAGCAGCAGGCCGGAGGCAGCGGCGGCGGTCACTTTGACGAGGTAGCCGGGGGTGTGCTTATCCAGCTCGCGGAGCTTGAAGACCTTGTGGGCCACTGCGCCGCAGGTGATACCGATGAGGAACTTCAGGATGAAGGTGGTGACGGCATAGCCCGGGTCGCCGGCGAGGATGTCGGCCAAAGCCAGACCGATGGCACCGGCCAGACCGCCGGATACGCCGTCCAACAGCAGGGCGGTCAGGGCCGTGAAGGTATTGCCCAGATGGAACGAGGAGCCGCCGTAGAAGGGCACCCGGAAGAATAAGTAGGCCACGAGGCTCAGAGCGGCCATGACGCCGGTGAGCGCCAGCTCGTGGACGGTGAAGGTGCGCTTGTAGAGCACACTTGCAAAGACGATCACGATGACAACGACTGCCAGAAGCAGCCACATTGCGGTGGTAGACATGATTTTTCCCTCCCATTTTACGAAAAACCCACAAAACCGATTGACTTTTTTGGCTCTTGCGGGTATGCTCCTATTATACGCAAAACTGGCCCCGTGCAAATACCCAGAACAAAGATTTTTTATGGGGTCAGTTTGGCACACTGGCTGAAAAGGAGGGGCTTTTTATGGTCCATTTGACGACAGCACTGGACGCGGCATCCGATGTGCCGCTTTATGAGCAGCTCTACCGCAGCCTCGCCGCCGAGATGCGGACGGGGGCTGTCCCGGCGGGGACGCGGATGCCCGGCAAGCGGCGTCTGGCGGCAGAGCTTTCCGTCTCGGTGAACACGGTGGACGCGGCCTATCAGATGCTGGCAGCGGAGGGCTATCTGGAGGCGCGGGAGCGGAGCGGCTTTTATGTACAGGAGTATCTGGCTCTGCCCGAGAGCGCCGCGCCCGCTGCGCCGCCGAAGGCTGAGGCTGTGCCGAAACAGCGGCCCATCCGCTATGACCTCTCCACCCGGGGCGTGGACCCGGGGCTGTTCCCCTTCCGGACGTGGGCGCGGCTGCAAAAGGAGCTGCTGTATTCGTCGCCCGAGCTGCTGACCCACGGCGATGCGCAGGGCGACCTTGCGCTGCGGCAGGCGCTGGCGGGCTACCTCGAAGAGTACCGGGGCGTCCGGTGCGGTGCGCACCAGATCGTCGTGGGAGCGGGCCTTGAGTACCTGCTGGGGCTGCTGGCCCCGCTTCTGCCCGGGCCGGCGGCGGTGGAGAATCCCGGCTATCCCCGCGCAAAGCAGGTGCTGGAAAACAACGGCGTGGCCTGCTGCTGCCTGCCGGTGGACGAGGATGGACTTTCCATCCGGGCGCTGTCGGACTCCGGCGCGGCGGTCTGCTACGTCACCCCCAGCCATCAGTTCCCCACAGGCGTCACCATGCCGGCCGGACGCCGGGCCGAGCTGCTCCACTGGGCCGCCCGCTGCCCGGGCCGGCGGTATATCATCGAGGACGACTACGACTCCGAGTTCCGCTTCGACACCCGCCCGCTGCCCAGCCTGCAGGGGATGGCCGGGGCCGACGGGCCGGTGGTCTACCTCTCCACCTGCTCCCGCAGCCTCGCGCCCAGCATCCGCATCGCCTATATGGTGCTGCCCGAGCAGCTTCTGCCCGCGTGGCACGCGAAGTATCGGCTCTACTCCAGCACCGTGAGCCGCTTCGAGCAGCAGACGCTGGCCCGCTTCATCACCGGAGGCTACTTCACCCGCCACTTGGCCCGGGAGCGGGTGGCCTACAAGGCCCGGCGGGACGCCCTGACGGCGGCGCTGCAGGAGGCCTTCGCGCCCGAGGAGCTGCATCTGACGGGGCTGCACACCGGCCTGCATCTGCTGGCCGAGCTGCGGGACCCGCCCCCGGATGACGCCCTCCGGGCCGCCGCCGAGGCCGAGGGCGTCCGGCTCAGCCTCCTGAGCGACTACGACCTCACCGGCGGCGGAGCCGCTCCGGTCGGCACGCTGGTGCTGGGCTATGGCTCGCTGGCGGACGAGAGCTGCCCGTCGGTGGGGGAGACGTTGAAGAGGGTCTGCACGGCGGCGCGGGAGTCCTCGGTAAGAGTGTAACGCCCGGCGTCGGCATCCCAATCCCCGGGCAGCGCCTCGGCATGGACGGAGGCTGTGCGGTCGGCGAGAAATTCCAGCGTATCCTCTAAGATGAGCAGGTCCTGCGCCGTCAGGTCGGTGAGCAGGCTCGGGCTGTGGGTGCGCAGGGCGTCGGGCAGGGTGGCGGGCAGAAGCTCCAGCTCCTGCCGGAAGAAGGCGTCCCACACCGCCGCCCGGGCGGCTGCTTTGTGGGCCGGAGGGACGACGCCCTCCATCCCGCTGAGCAGCGCTTCCGCCTCCCGGGCCGAGAGGGCCTGCACATTGGCGCTGCAGCCGGTGCGGGCCAGCTCGTCGGCGGTCAGCGCGCCCGAAAAGCCTACCCGGAGCGCCCCGTACCGGTCAGCGATGGCCTGTAAGACCGAGGGCGCAAGGGCAAGGTAGTGGGTGTCCTCAGGCAGGGCGAGGGCAGAGAGCAGTGCTTCCCGGCAGCGGGCCGGGCCTGCCGCCCGGTAGCAGTCGGCGAGGGCGGCTTCGTCCGTCCCGAAGGGGACGGTCAGCTCCCCGGGCAGGGCCAGCGCATGGATGCAGTTCTGGCTGGCGCTGAGGTAGAGCAGCAGGAAGCCGGGGGCTGTCGTCTCGGTGGGAGCGGTGCAGACCAGCAGGCTCAGGCGGTTTTCCTCCTTGGGCTGTCGGATGGCCACGCCGCTCTGAGGGCGGGAGGCTAGCTTTGTTCGCAGAGTGCGGCGGGTGAGCAGGATGGTCCCGCCCACCAGAGGTACCAGCACCAGCAGCCCTGCCAGCAGCGCGGCCCAGAAGGGCCTCCAACCTTTTGCGTTCATTCCTCTGCCTCCCTGCAAAAAACTGCATAAAGCATGGCCGGGTGGGGGAAGCTTTATGCAGAAAAGGAGGGAGACCCTATGAAATTCGATGATACCCCCAGCAAGGAAGAGCGGGAGGACTTCTGGCTCGACCTCGGCCCCGCCAGTGCCTACGAGGGGCTGGACTGCTGCGAGACCGCCCGCCGTGACGGCGACGCCAGCCCGGACGGCCTTGCCCACGGCTTTGAGGGCGCGGAAGGCCCGGAAGACCTCGTGCCCCCGCCCGATGACGACCCGGACGGTGAGCCGGTGCCCCACCTGCCGCCCCAGCTGAAGGCTGAGGAGTGGCTGGACGCGCTGGGCAGCCCCGACGATGTGCCGCCCATCGACCGATAAAGACAAGAGAAAGTCATACCAAAATAAAATTCACCTTCCGGAATAAAAGATGAAACCGGAGCGTAAAATGCGGTGAAAGGCTTGCCAAGAAGCCGAAAATATGATAAAGTTTTTCTACCGTGCACAGCTGTGCATAAAGGGAGAACGAAATCACAAGATGTGCCGCCCGGTGCGCCGGGTGTGCCGCACTCTGGAGAAGCCCGCAGAAAGCGGGTGCCGAAGGTGTAAGGCCAGATGGGCCGATCTCTCAGGCAGAAGGACAGAGCAAACGTCTTTTGTGCAGGAAGCATATCCTGCGCGGAGTCATACGCTGCGTTTTTTGCGGGCAGAGCCTTTGGGAAAGAGGTTCTGCCCGCATTTTGCTTGGGATATTTGGAGGAGGATTCCTATGGTAGACATCGTCACGCGGATCAACAACGTGGTCAACGGCTTCGTTTGGGGGCCGTTCGGTCTGGCGCTGCTGTTCTGCACCGGCCTCTGGCTCAGCATCCGCACCGGTTTTTTCCAGTTCCGGAGGATGGGCTACTGGCTCCGGCACACCATCGGCGCCATCTTTACCAATAAGGACGTCACCGCCCACACCAGCAAGGAGGACATGGCCATCAGCCAGTTCCAGAGCATGTGCACGGCGCTGGCGGGCACCATCGGCACCGGCAACATCGTGGGCGTGGCCACGGCCATCGTCTCGGGAGGCCCGGGGGCCATCTTCTGGATGTGGGTCATGGCGCTGCTGGGCATGATGACCAGCTTCGCCGAGAACGTGCTGGGCGTCTACTACCGCCGCAGGAACGAGAAGGGCGAGTGGTCCGGCGGCGCGATGTACTACCTTACCGACGGTCTGGGCGCAAAGCCCGGCTGTAAGACGGTGGGCAGGGTGCTGGCTGTCCTGTTCGCCTGCTTCTGCATCCTTGCCTCCTTCGGCATCGGCAACATGAGCCAGATCAACTCCATCGCGGGCAACATGAACGCCGCGTTCCATCTGCCCTACCTTGCCACCGGCCTTGCGCTGATGGTGGTCACGGCCCTCATCGTCATCGGCGGACTCAAGCGGGTGGCCGCTGTCACCGAGAAGCTGGTGCCCCTGATGGCCCTGTTCTACATCGCAGGCGCGCTCATCATCGTGGTCATGCACGCAGGCAATATCCCGGCGGCGCTGGCGGCGATCTTCCGGGGCGCATTCAATCTGAACGCCGCAGGCGGCGGCGCGCTGGGCTACGGCATCAGCCAGACCATCACATGGGGCTTCAAACGGGGCGCGTTCTCCAACGAAGCCGGACTCGGCTCTGCGGTCATGGTCAACTCGGCCTCCAACGTCAAAGAACCGGTGCATCAGGGAATGTGGGGCGTGTTCGAAGTCTTTGCCGATACCATCGTGGTCTGCACCCTGACGGCCCTCGTCATCCTGACCACCGGCGTGGTAGACCTCAAGAGCGGCGCTGTCCTTGCGGGAGTGCAGGACAATGCACTGGTGGGGCAGGCCTTCACGGCGGCGTTCGGCAGCTTCGGCCCCAAGTTCATCGCGGTGTCCATCCTGCTGTTTGCCTACTCCACCACCCTCGGCTGGAGCCATTACGGCACCAAGGCCGTCGAGTACCTCTTCGGCACGGCAGGCAGCCGCATCTATAAGGTCGTCTTTGTGGGGATGACCGTTGTGGGCGCGACCATGAAGCTGGGCCTTGCGTGGGACCTCTCCGACACCTTCAACGGCCTGATGATGATCCCGAACCTCATCGGCGTGCTGGCGTTGTCCGGCACTGTGGTGGACATCACCAAGAACTACTTCGCCCGCCGCGTCCGGGGCGAGGACATTGAGCCGATGTGGTCGGCCTTTGCGGAGTATCAGAAGGAAGAAGAGGCGGAAGCTGCCGCCGAGGCCGCAGAGCTGGAGAAAGCGGCGAACGAATAACGCAGAAAACAAGACCCCGGAGAAATGCCCTCCGGGGTCTTGTGCTGCTTCAGGTCTTTCTCTTTTTCCGGGGGGCAGGGGCGGGGCGGCGCTTCGCTGCCGACCGGCCGGCGAGGATGCCGCTGCCGAAGGCCCAGTGGAGGTTGTAGCCGCCGCAGCTGCCCGCGCAGTCCAGCGTCTCGCCCACGAAGTAAAGGCCCGGACAGCCCTTGAACTGGAAGTCGTCCTCCACCTCGTCCAGCAGCAATCCGCCGCCGGTCGTCTGGGCCTGCTTCCAGCCGCAGGGGGTCAGCCCCTCGAACCGCCAGCACTTGGCCGCGGCGGCGAGCTTCGGCCACGCCGAAGCAGGCAGGGCGCGGGCGTCTTCGGACAGCCCGGCGTCGGCCCAGAGGGCGCGGCCCAGCTTTGCGGGCAGAAGCCCCAGCCAGAACTCCGCTGCGCCGCCCAGAAGCCCGGCCCGCCGGGCGAAGAGGGCGGACAGCTCCGCTTCGCTCAGGGCGGGGAAGAGGTCGAGGGCTATGACGGGCTGCTTCGGGCCGCGGCCCGGGGCCAGCAGGCCCGACAGCTGCATGATGCAGATGCCGGAGAGTCCGTAATCGGTGAACTGCACCTCGCCCATTTCCCGGGCAAGCACCCGGCCATCGGTGCCGTCCAACAGGCTGGCGCAGCCCTTGGCCCGGATGCCGGCCAGCGACTTGCGGGGGCGGGCGCACTGTAAGGCCGTCAGGCAGGGGTAGAGGGGGGCCATCCGCCCGCCGCACTGGGCGGCGAACCGGGTGCCGAAGCCGTCGGTGCCAAACTGCGGCCCGGCTTCGCCGCCCATGGCGCAGATGACGGCATCGGCCCGCAGGCTTTCGCGGCCCGCTTCGGTCTCGAACTGGAGGTCGTAGCCGCCCCGGCTCTGGCTCAGGCTCCGGACGGTGCAGCCGGTGCGAAGCTCGACGCCAAGCGCGGCCAGATGGTGTTCCAGCAGGGCCAGCACGTCTGCCGCCTGATTGGAGTAGGGGTACACCCGCCCGGCCTCGTCGGTGCGGGGATAGAGGCCGAGGCCCTCGAACCACGCCAGCGGCGCGGCCTCGTTCACGGCGTCCAGCAGGCGGCGCAGGGCCTTGGGGCTGCTGGTGAAATACCGCTCGGGCGAGATGTCCCGGTTGTCGAGGTTGCAGCGCCCGTTGCCGGTGGCCAGAAGCTTTTTGCCCACCTTTGCGTTTCTGTCCAGTACGGTGATGTGGGCGCTGCCCTTGGCGGTCTGCGCTGCCGCCAGCGCAGCGGCCAGACCCGCTGCGCCGCCGCCTAAAACAAGGATATGCTGCATCCTCTGTCCATCCTTTCCAAGAAGCCGTGTTCAGAAGCAAACCAGCTTCTGAGATGAGTTCATTGTATCATAGCTGCTCCGGTTTGGCAAACAGAGGGCGGGTAGGTGTATATTTCCCTCTCGTTTCCACATAATAACTGTACCGCATCCGAAAGCAAAGAATGGGAAGGAAGGTACACCAGATGAAAGCAACCGGAATCGTCCGCCGCATCGATGAGCTGGGCCGGGTGGTCATCCCGAAGGAGATCCGCCGCACCCAGCGCATCCGCCGCGGCGACCCCCTCGAGATCTTCACCACCGGCGAGGGCGAGGTCATCTTCAAGAAGTATTCCCCGGTGGGGGAGCTGCACGGGGTGGCGGTGCAGTATGTGGAGGTGCTGAGCCGAAGCTTTGCCCTTACGGCCTTCGTGGCCGACCGCGACCGCATCCTCGCCGCCGCAGGGGCAGGCCGGCGCGACCTTGCCGACCGCAGTGTCAGCCAGCCGCTGGAACGGGTGATGGAGTCCCGCAAGCCCTACCTCAGCGAGGGCGACCCGGAGCACGTCCTGCTGCCCTGTGAGGGTTCGCTGCGGCCTCTGCTCTGTGCGTGGCCCATCATCGCGGCGGGGGATGTCACCGGGGTCGTCGGGCTGCTGGCCGAGGACCGCGCCCAGCAGCCTGACCCCGCCCAGCAGAAGGCCGTGGCCGTGGCGGCAGCATTTCTGGCAAAGCAGATGGAGGAATGAGGCTATAAAAGCATAAAAAGCGCGTGAAACCTTGTGTTCACGCGCTTTTTATGGTATCCTTTGGATGCTGCCTCTGGCAGCGAGGCGCTGTCTGCAAATGCAGGTGGTCAAGCTTCCTTACCCTGACGATTTGTTTTACTCTTTGGAGCGAAACAGGCGTCCGGGAATGGACCTTTTTTGTTAGCAAAAACCTTTCCCGGAGCCGTCTGTTGGTGAAGGGAGGGATGTGTCATGTCTCTGACAGAAACCTTTGCGCTGCTGGCGGTCATCATCAGCTTGCTGGTGCTGCTCGTCGATGCCGTCCACGTGACTTTCGAGATCACTTGGAAGATTTCTCATGAGGACAGAGAACATAACAAAAAAGATTGACCGCCTAAGTTCCCACACTCTGTCAGTCAATCTTTTTTGACATACGGGTAAGGAGCTGGCCATGTTGCAGACAGCGCCTTTTCTATAAATAAGTATAGCCGCCCTGCCGGGCGTTGTCAAGCGGGAAGCTCTCTTTATACCGGAAAGGGGGCCTCCCGCTGGTTTTATGACAGAATTATGAATCTTTATAAACTTTTTCGAGAAGCTATTGACAGGGAAAAAATTTTGGCTATAATGGTCTTAGCACTCAGGAAGATGGAGTGCTAAAGAAACAAAAGCCAAGAAGGAGGCAGGCGCTATGACGATGGATGCACGCAAGCAGCGAGTCTTGCAGGCGATCGTGGCGCTGTATGGCCTCGAGGGCGAGCCTGTGGGCAGCAGTGTGCTGGCAAACTATTTTGATATGGCCGTGTCCAGCGCCACGCTGCGCAACGAAATGGCGGCGCTGACCAAGCTGGGTCTGCTGGAGCAGCCCCACACCAGCGCGGGCCGTGTCCCCAGTGCCAAGGGCTACCGTTATTATCTCGATAATCTGCTGACCGACGACCAGCCGCTGGACCGCGTGACCCGCGCCCGGGTGGAGGCCGTCTTCGCCAGCCTTGACCATGAGCCGGAAAAGCTGGCACAGGGTGCCGCCAAGGCGCTGGCCGCCATCAGCGGCTGCACCGCCGCGGTCAGCACCCCCTGCGCCGAAGACCTCTGCGTCGCCCACTACGAAGTCGTTCAGGTGGGCCGCAGCGCGGCGGCTGTGCTGGCCGTCACGACGGCAGGCTACGTCCGCACCCGTGTGGCGCGGGTCCGCACCGGGCTTTCCCGGGAGAATGCCGCTGCGCTGGCCGCGCTGCTCAACCGCAACCTGACCTTCGTTGCGCCGGTGGATCTTTCGAGCCGGCTGCTCGCCGAGCTGTGCAGCCAGATCGACCCGGAGCTTGTGCCGGTCATCAGCGCCGCAGCCGCGATTTTGCAGGACTCCGCACAGCCCCATGTATTCTTGGGCGGTGAGCAGCACCTGCTGGACTGGCCTCAGCTGGAGGGCAGGGTGGGCGACATCCTCACCTTGCTGAACGACGAGGAGCAGGCCGCCCACATCATCGCACCCCCGGCAGAGCGCAGTGAGAGCGTGCTGCTGGGCGAGGATCTGGAGCCTCAGATCCCCGGCCTGTGCATCGTCAGCGACCGCTACCTTGTGGGCGGCGGGCTGTGGGGCACGGTGGCCCTCATCGGGCCGACCCGGATGCCCTTCCAGAAGCTGATGCCGCTGCTCCACCTCTTCGCCGATGAGCTTGGCGAGGGTATGAGCGGCAAACGAAAAGACACCCCGCAGATGGCCGCACCCCGGCGGACTGTGATATATAAGGAGGATCTGGAATGAGCGAAGAGACGAAGAAGACGGCAGAAGCTCCCGAGCAGGAAGCGAAGGAGACCGAAGCCGCACCTCAGGAAGCGCCCGAGACCGCCGCAGCCCCCGAGCAGGAGGCCGAGGCAGAACCGGCAGACGCCAAGAAGAAAGATGGCTGGTTCAACAAGAAGGCCCGCGAGATGGACGCCGTGAAGGCGAAGCTCGACGCGGCCGAGAAGAATGCCGCACAGGCGAAAGACCAGCTGCTGCGGATGGCAGCGGAGTACGAGAACTACCGCAAGCGCTCCACCCGCGAGGCTGACCAGAAGTTCAACGATGGCGTGTCCTTTGCCGTGAATCAGATCATCCCCATCCTTGACACGCTGGAGATGGCGGCCAACGCCCCCACCACCGATGAGAACTACAAAAAGGGCGTGACCATGACGCTGGACAAAGCCGCCAAGGCGCTGGACGTCCTCCATGTGGAGGAGATCGAGGCGCTGGGCAAGCCCTTCGACCCCAACATCATGAACGCCGTCCAGCAGATCCCCGCCCCGGACGGGCAGGAGAGCGGCACCGTCATCACGGTGTACCAGAAGGGCTACAAGCTGGGCGACAAGATCGTCCGCCACGCGACCGTCGTGGTGGCCGAGTGACATCGCAAAGACCCGCAAGGGTTTTGAAGATAAGACATCCGCTTCACACATCGAGCATGAGATAAACAAGTTCTTTTGAGAGGAGACTTCATTTATGAGCAAAATCATTGGTATTGACCTTGGTACTACGAATAGCTGCGTGGCTGTCATGGAGGGCGGCGAGCCTGTCGTCATCGCAAACTCTGAGGGCGCACGCACCACCCCGTCTGTTGTTGGCTTCACCAAGACCGGCGACCGTCTGGTCGGTCAGGTCGCAAAGCGTCAGGCCATCACCAACCCCGAGAACACCGTGTCCTCCATCAAGCGTCAGATGGGCACCGACCACAAGGTGACCCTGAACGGCAAGGAGTACACCCCCCAGCAGATCAGCGCGATGATCCTGCAGAAGCTGAAGGCTGACGCCGAGGCTTATCTGGGCGAGCCTGTCACCGAGGCCGTCATCACCGTTCCTGCCTACTTCAACGACAGCCAGCGTCAGGCCACCAAGGACGCAGGCACCATCGCCGGCCTGAACGTCAAGCGTATCATCAACGAGCCGACCGCCGCTTCTCTGGCCTACGGCATCGATAAGGAAGATGACCAGAAGATCATGGTCTACGATCTGGGCGGCGGCACCTTCGATGTCTCCATCATCGAGATGGGCGACGGCGTCACCGAAGTTCTGGCCACCAACGGCGACACCCATCTGGGCGGCGACGACTTCGACCAGCGCATCATCGACTGGATGGCAGACGCCTTCCAGACCGAGAACGGCATCGACCTGCGCAAGGATAAGATGGCCGCGCAGCGCCTGAAGGAGGCTGCCGAGAAGGCAAAGATTGAGCTGTCCAGCGCAATGAGCACCCAGATCAACCTGCCCTTCATCACCGCCGACGCTACCGGCCCCAAGCACCTCGACATGACCCTGACCCGCGCAAAGTTCAATGAGCTGACTGCGGATCTGGTCGATCGCACCATGACCCCTGTCCGCAAGGCTCTGCAGGATGCAGGCCTGCGCGCATCGGATCTGAAGAAGGTCCTGATGGTCGGCGGCTCCACCCGTATCCCCGCCGTCTACGATGCAGTCAAGAAAGAGCTGAACTGCGAGCCGTTCAAGGGCATCAACCCCGATGAGTGCGTGGCTGTGGGTGCTGCCATTCAGGGCGGCGTCCTGCAGGGCGACGTCAAGGGTCTGCTGCTGCTGGATGTCACTCCTCTGAGCCTCGGCATCGAGACTCTGGGCGGCGTCTGCACCAAGATCATCGAGCGCAACACCACCATCCCCACCCACAAGAGTCAGGTCTTCTCGACTGCTGCGGACAACCAGCCCTCGGTTGAGATCAACGTCCTGCAGGGCGAGCGTGAGTTCGCACGGGACAACAAGAGCCTCGGCGTCTTCCATCTGGACGGCATCGCTCCGGCTCCCCGCGGCGTGCCTCAGATCGAAGTCACCTTCGATATTGATGCAAACGGCATCGTGAAGGTCAGCGCAAAGGATTTGGGCACCGGCAAGGAGCAGAACATCACCATCACTGCTTCGACCAATATGTCCAAGGACGACATCGACAAGGCTGTGAAGGAAGCAGAGCAGTTTGCTGCCGACGATAAGAAGAAGCGCGAGGAAGTGGACATCCGCAACGGCGCCGACCAGATGGTCTTCCAGACGGAGAAGATGCTGAAGGAGAACGGCGACAAGATGCCCGCCGACGTCAAGAGCGAGGCTGAGGCAAAGCTGGCCGAGCTGAAGACCGCTGTCCAGTCCGGTTCCATCGACGACATCAAGGCAAAGCAGGACGCTCTGAGCCATGTTTTTGAGAAGATGTATCAGGCTGCCGCTGCTGCCCAGCAGGCCGCAGGCGCACAGCCCGGCCCCGACGCTGGCGCAAACGACCAGCAGAAGCCGAACGATGACGGCGTTGTGGACGCAGACTTCAAGGAAGTCTGATCTGAGACACAGCAGTGTGTGCCCGGCCAAACCGGCGGACGCACGCGTAGAATAGCAAAAGCCGCTCCGGTTTTGCCGGGGCGGCTCTTGCTGGTTATAGAGGACCTCTCAGTCTCGCTGCACGGGAAACAGCAGCGCGCTGCTGGAACAGGGAGGTTGCTGCTACATGAGAGGTGATTGGATTATGGCACAGGAGAAACGCGATTACTACGAAGTGCTGGGTGTATCCAAGACGGCCACCGATGCGGAGATCAAGAAGGCTTACCGCAAGCTGGCCATGAAGTACCACCCGGACTACAACCCCGGCGACAAGGAAGCCGAGGAAAAGTTCAAG
>OIRI01000139.1_pt1 | contig 24637 bp, 19 predicted proteins | sample 1586231 | NCBI WGS metagenome assembly OIRI01 (sample SAMN02675048, study PRJEB24791) | human gut metagenome, SKBSTL034 | isolation source: stool | host: Homo sapiens | place: USA | reverse complement strand
GCAGTGGCAAGGAATTACAACTTGACAAATCGTACACCATAGATTCCCCCTTCAATCCCGGTTTCCTCCTACTTGAACACCAAGCGGGGCTACGCGGTAACAAGCAGGAAGTGTTTCTGACAAACTTTGCTGTGGAACGTCAGTTGCTCCCATTAAAACAGGCGGAAGAACAAGCCCAAGCTGAAGCCAATGCAACAGCTGCCGACACGAAGGTATATGACTTGGCGGTGATGCCATTTATCGTGACTAACGCGGAAGGTATTCAATCCCAAGAATATCCAGAAGATGCTAAGTTGTATTGCTACGATGCGCAGAAACGTGCTAGCTTCAACTTTAAGTTTGATGATGTTACTACGGAGGGCATCAAAGGGGCATGGAAGACAACGTCCTATGATGCAGACCGCAATAACAACTACACCAGGGGATGGCTTATCGAAGGGAAGCCCAATACGAAGGTGCGTTTCTATGGCAAGGATTACAAGGAAGACTCTTCGCTGAAACAAGTCTCGCTGATGAAGGCAAACCATAATGAGCCTTGGAATCCTTCCATCTCACAAAGCTACAAGTTCACCCACAAGGAGAACATGAGCTGGAACCTCTTCGGTTCGCCGTATCTCTGCGCAATGAAGTACACCGATATGGAGTATGGACGCGTGATTTACGGGTATCAGGACGGTAAGTACGTACCTATTCAGACGTATCCGAAGGATGACGGCACCTCTGCTCCGAAAGGCTATATTCCTGCAGGAGATGCGGTGTTTACACAGACGGCTACGCTGAAAGATGAGGAACGGTTCACCGTGCAATTGCCGACATCTAGAAACTCTGAAACAGCTTATGCTAATCAGGAAACAACCCTGAAAGTGGCTATTGCCCAACAAGCTGCGACCCGCGCCGATGCAGCTGACACGAAACCCGACATCCTCCAACTCCATGCGGTGGATGCCTCCGAAGCGCGTACGGACTTTGACCTGGGCAGTGACGGTGTGAAGTGGACAAGCCTGACGGCAATGCCGCAGCTGTATGCTGTACAGAACGGCGGTCACTACTCACTCCTCTCGGCTGTCAACCGAGAAGGTACGGTGACGGCGGGTGTCAGTCTTCCCGAAGCGGGTATGTATACTTTCTCGATTCCCGAGGACTGTGATCTGACGAACTACGAAGTGGTACTGCTTCACGATGCGGTCACGGGGTTGTCGACTGACTTGACAGAAATGCCTTACGACTTCGCTGTCACCGAGGCTTGCGAAACGGAGACACGCTTTACACTGAGCTTTGTCCGCAAGGATTCGGGATTGACGCAGGCAATTCGCGTTCGTCGCATCGCTTCACACACCTTCCGCATAGAAGGCACGCAACCGGGTGACCTCATCCGCATCTTCTCTACCGACGGCAAACTCATCGCCACGGCCACGGCTTCTGCTGCCACCCACGATGTGAAAGCCTTCCTCCCTGCTACGGCTATCGTAGAGGTGAAACGGGACGGCAAGGCGGTCGGCGTAGTGAAGGTAAAGTGAAGTTCATGACCCATACACACTATTTTGACACGGAGCGGTCAGGACTCAACGTCCTGACCGCTCTTGTTGTTTGTGGGAGGATAAAGTATGATGCCGCCCATACTGGGCTGATGGGAACGCAAAGCACCATAAACATAGGATGGGACGTGTGCCCTATCACAGAGACACTCTCCCCTCTCCCACCGATTAGCACGCCCCAATCATTGCTGCTACCCTTGACGGATGCCGCATTTCTTTCACTGAAGCCGCCTTCTGTTAGAAAAACGGGCTGAACAAGTGAGGCTGCGACACAAAAAAAGCTCCTGCACAGGGCAGGAGCTTGATAACAAAATATTATCGATGAGAAAATGGATAGGCGTTTAACCCACCTTGAGCGTAAAGAGAAATTCGAGTCCTCCGTCCTTACGGTTACGCACGGAGATGTCGCCTTGGTGGAATTGAACGGCGTTACGAACAATGGAAAGGCCCAGGCCCGTACCGCCATTGTCGCGGGTGCGACCTTCGCTTACCCGATAGAAACGCTCGAAAAGACGGGGCAAATGTTCTTCGGAGACACCATCACCGGTGTCGTAAAACGAGAAGTAGGCAAACTCGGAGGTGAGGTTGTAACAACTGAGATGAATCTCACGACCATCGCCAGCATAGCGCACACTGTTCTCCATCAAGTTGCGGAAGATGGAATAAATGAGGGAGTAATTGCCGTAAAGGGTGAGATTGCCAGGCAGATCGATAAAGAGTTGCATGTGAGCATCGCGCAACTTTTCACCCAAATCTTCACGTACATCGTCGATGACCTTGGCTACACTGACTTCTTCACGCGGCATGAGGTCGGCGGCTTCTTCGGTCTTGGTGATGAGGGCGACGTCACGAATGAGATCAGTCAGGCGGATGACTTGCGCATGAGCCTTCTCTAAGAAATACTGCTTGCGTTCGTTGGAAAGATTGGGACAGCTGGTGATGGTCTCAATGTACCCACGGATGCTGCTGACAGGGGTACGGAGTTCGTGGGTGATGTTGTTACTCATCTGCTGCTTGAGTATCTTGTTCTTCTCAGCACGTGTGATGTCGGAAAGGCTTAACTCAAATCCACCGTCAGAATAGATCAGCACTTGCACGCCGAAGGTATTGCCTCCACCCTTGACGGTAAAACGGAAGATGGGTGCTTCCTCGGGAAAGGGACGCGAACCGCCATGAAGGGTTAGGAACTCTAACACGGGAGCAAAGGGTTTGGCTTGCCACAGGAGGGATAGATCAGCTGTCGGACGGTCGAGCACGGTGTTAACGTACTGCGTGAAACGAGGATTGGCATAGATGGGCTGACGGTCGGGACCAAAGATGGCTATACCTTCCTCAAAATAGTGGAAGTGGCGCATGAGGCGTTCGCGCTCGGCAGCTACCACCCGTCCAGTCTCTTCGAGCTGACGATACTTGAGCATGATGGCATGGCTGATTTCACCCAACTCTGTACGCGGGAACTTAATGTGGTCGTAGTCTACGAGTCCACGATCGGCTGAACGCATAAAGGCGCGTAGACCGTCAATGGACTTGCTCACATGGTCGGAAATGTGGATAAGGAAAACAAGGACTACGGGGAAGAGCATCAGGACGAACCAAAGGAAGACGTTGTCGGCCTTCATCAGTGTCTGAACAGAAGCATCGTATGGTAGGGCTACGCGAACGATGTAGTTGCCGTAGGCCTTGGCGTAATAGAAGTACTCGCGATTGTCGGTACTGGAGTAACGGACATCCGATCCGCTACCGGCACGCAAGGAGGCTTGCACTTCACTGCGCCCGATGTGGTTTTCCATGGTTTCGACACTGTGACCCGTAGACTCGGAGAGCACTTTGCCCCGACGATTGATTACGGTGAGACGCAGGTCGACGGGCAGAAGTTCGGCAAGGTTCTGAAACTTAGTGTTGTCCTGCGGGTTGTTGACATTAAGGGAATACTTATCAACTTCGGCAGCTACGACATCGGCGTAGCTCTCCAGCCTCGATTCAAGCACATCGCGCTTGTACTGCCGCTCGCGGTTGTACTGAAAGATGACGAGCAGGGCGGTAAAGATGGCGAAGAGGGCGAGGAAGTTGAAGAGTAGTTTAGATTTGTAAGTCATGGGAGGAAAGAGGATATTAGAAAAGGAAGGGCGAAGTCTGGCTATTGGGTCGCTGCTCATCAGCTTGCCCGTGTTATTCGACAGGGAAGTTACTACTACCTTGGGTCGCGGCATGCCGCGACCGTACAACATGCTGCGAACCATTAATTTACCAATATCATTCAGCGTGCCCTTCAACAAGGAGGAGCTTCCACTATTCTTCGTAACAATAGCCATAGCCCTGACGATTGGTGAGATGAGAACCATAATCGCCAAGTTTGCGACGCACGCGAGCGATATGAACATCGACCGTACGATCGAGAACATAACTGTCGCCATGCCAAACCTCTGCCAAGATTTCTTCACGCGAGAATACACGACCGGGCTGCTTCACGAGCATGCTGAGAATACCAAATTCCTTGGGCGATAGACGCACATCCTCACCATGGATGCGTACTACCTTCTTGACATGATCGACTACAACTTCACCTACCTTGACTTCGGTCTGGGCAGGCGTAGCCTGGGTGCGGCGCAGAATGGCCTTGATGCGTGCCAGCACTTCGTGAAGGGAGAAAGGCTTGGAGATGTAGTCGTCACCACCAGCAGAGAAACCGGTCAGCATATCGTTCTCGGTATCCTTGGCTGTGAGAAAGATTATCGGCGTTTGATTCTTCAATTCCTTACGAAGGCGTTCTGCCATACGGAAACCCGACATGCCACCCAGCATGACATCGAGCAAGATGAGATTGTGTTCGGGAGAAAGCAGATGAAGAGCTTCTTCGGCTGATTCGGCTGTATCGACTTCATAGCCTGCATTTTCCAAATTACACTGAAGAATTTCGCGCAAATCGGGCTCATCGTCCACGATCAGAATTTTGTAGGACATACTATATATATAATGTGTTGTTGATTAAGTTGATGAGTTGAACGGAGAAGCGTGTGTTACAAACAGGTTACAACCAGTAACATGTTTCATTTTCGCGGTGCAATATTACGCCTTTCGCCCACGAGGAAAGGGCGTTGGGCTGTTAATTTTTTGTGAATAATCAACGGAAAAGGGTTTCAGAATGAACGGGAATGAGCCTTCATCAGATTGTAACCTCACAAATGCCGCTTCGCTTCGCGTTGTAACACTTTCTTAACCGTTTCGTCACACCTTACGCACACCTCAACTCTACTTTTGCACCCGAAAAAATACTCACTCAAAACATTACACTAACGTTATTACAGTATGGAATGGATGTTTCTGGGAATGGTAGCATTCCTGTTTATCCTCGCCGCCTTCGACCTCTGGGTAGGTGTCAGCAATGACGCGGTCAACTTTCTTAACTCCGCGATTGGTTCGCAGGCAGCACGGTTCCGCACCTTGGTAATCATTGCTTCGATCGGTGTGTTTCTGGGCTGCATCTTAAGCAACGGTATGATGGACATTGCTCGCCACGGCATCTTCACACCGCAGTACTTCAGCTTCCGCGAAGTGATGTACATTTACCTGGCAGTGATGGTGACTGACATCGTACTGCTCGATGTGTTCAACACGTTCGGTATGCCTACCTCGACAACCGTTTCGATGGTCTTCGAATTGCTCGGAGCTTCATTTGCCTTCGTGATGATTAAGATGGCTGGCGACACGCTCGGTTTGGGCATGGCAGACTATCTGAACACGTCAAAAGCTTTGGAAGTAATTCTCGGTATCTTCATGAGTGTGCCTATAGCCTTTATATTCGGTTCGCTCGTACAATATCTGACCCGTATTCTCTTCACCTTCGACCTCACAAAGAACATCCGCTGGAAGATTGGTATCTTCGGCGGTGTGGCCATCACAGCCATTCTTTACTTCATGCTTTTCAAGGGTCTGAAAGACCTTTCGTTTATGAACGCTGACGTGAAGGCTTACATCAATACGCACATTCTGACGATTCTCGGTGGCGTGTTTGTGGTGGCTACCATCTTGATGCAGTTGCTTCATATGTTACGCGTCAATGTGTTCCGCGTCATTGTGCTCTGCGGTACGTTTGCACTTGCTACGGCCTTTGCCGGTAATGACTTGGTAAACTTCATCGGTGTGCCTCTTGCAGGTTACTCTTCTTTCCTTGACTTTACAGCCAACGGTGCGGGTAGCACGCCCGAGACCTTCATGATGGCTTCACTCCACGACTCAGCGCAGACACCTTTCTACTTCCTTGCCATTGCGGGTCTGATTATGGTTGTCTCATTGGCTACATCTAAAAAGGCTCGCAAGGTAGTTGAAACGGAAGTGGGACTCTCTCGCAAGAACGAAGGCGACGAAATGTTTGGCTCATCTAAGGCCGCTCGAAGCCTGGTGCGCTGGGGTAACTCCGTAGCATCGGCTGTGGCAAACATTACTCCGGCTCCTGTGGCACGCTACATTGACAGCCGTTTCCAAATGCCGGCAGCAGCCGAAGCTGACAACAAGGCGGCTTACGACATGCTCCGTGCTTCGGTTAACCTGGTGATGGCTTCACTGCTCATCGCACTGGGTACTTCACTGAAGCTCCCGCTCTCTACGACCTTCGTTACCTTTATGGTGGCCATGGGTTCTTCACTGGCTGACCGTGCCTGGAGCCGCGAAAGTGCCGTATTCCGCATCACGGGTGTGCTCACAGTAATCGGTGGTTGGTTTATGACGGCCGGTGTGGCTTTCACTGCAAGCTTCTTTGTCGCTTCTGCGATGAATTTCGGTGGTGTTGTTGCAGTAGTTCTGATTGTAGCACTGGGTATCTACAGCATCATTCACAGCCAGCGACGCTTTGCCAAGAAGCAAAAGATGGAGGCTGAAGAGGGTGACATGTTGTTCCAGCAAATGTTGCAGACAACGGATCGCACGGCTATCGTCCCCATGCTGACACGTCACCTCTATGTTAACGTAGCTGAGACGCTCGAAAAATACCGCGAAACGTTACATTCTTCAACCGACGCACTCTTTGCCGAACAGCTCAGACCGATGCGTCACGCTCAACGCTTCCTTAACAAGGAAAAACGCGAACTGAAGAACTTGCGCCGTCGCGAAACAATCTGCTTGCGTCGGGCTGAACCGATGATGGAAGGAGTTCGTTTGAGCACCAACTTCCACTTGGTTCACAACGCATTGCGCCAAATGCTCTACGGACTTATCCGTATCGTTGAACCTGCCCGCGAGCACGTGGACAACAACTTTACGCCGATCAATAAGCTCCAAGCAGAACGCTACTGCAAACTGCGTGGACGCATCACGGACTTGATGGACGAAATTGCTTCGAACCTGCGTAACCAACGATGCGAGGACAACGATGCACTGATGGAACGTTGCGACAACGTACGCCAGGAACTGAGGTCTTTCTATAAGGACGTAAGTGTAGCCATCCAAAGCACGGATGCCAACTTGAACGCCACGACGCTGTTGCTCCACCTGGTACAAGAAACGGAACAATTCTTAGTGGAAATTCAAGACCTCTTGCGTCACGCAAAGGCTTACCGCCAAATGTTATAAGACAAGTCTCAACAGATTGTAACCTGATTGTTTGGGGTTGAAGCGTTCAGACGTTGAAAGGAAAAAAGGAATACCTGCCTGCGACTGAATTCTTCAACTCCCCAATGCATCCACTTTGAAACGCTTAAAATCTCACTGATTACCTCCTACATGAAATTTCAATGCATGCTTCTTTGTGCGACATTCGCTCTCAGCGCACAAGCACAAAATGACACGATACAGACAGAGAAGAAAGGCCTGCTGCCCGAATGGTTTCCCAATGTAAGTGGAACCATTCGCGGTAAGGCCGAATTTCAGACCAATGAAAAGGAAGGCCGCTTTGAAGTGCGTACGGCACGCATTGCCCTTGACGGACGCATCGTCCCGATGGTGGAATACAAAGCAGAGATTGACCTCTCGGACGAGGGTAAAATCAAAATGCTCGATGCCTATGCGGGTGTGCTTCCAACCCAAGGTATGAACCTTCGAATCGGTCAGATGCGTGTACCCTTCAGCATTGATGCGCACCGTTCACCGCACAAGCAACACTTTGCCAATCGTTCATTTATTGCCAAACAGGTAGGCAACGTGCGCGATGTAGGCTTCTATGCGGGCTATTCTATTCCCAAAACAAACTTGAAACTGGAAGGCGGTGTGTTCAACGGTTCGGGACTAACCAACCAAAAGGACTACTGGACTAAGAATCTGAACTTCTCAGCCAAGGCTCAATACACCTTGCCACTGGGCTTTACTTTGCAAGCTTCCGTCCAAAAGGTTTCACCCAACGGCCGACATATTTATCTGTACGACGGCGGCATAACCTTCCAAAGACAACGCTGGACGGTGGAGTGTGAATACTTACACAAGCACTATACGAACACTAACTTTAAGGACGTCAATGCACTGAATGCACTTATCTGCTACGACCAGCCGTTGCGCCGCGTGTTCCGTAAGATGAGCTTTCTCTGCCGTTACGACCGCATGGACGACCACTCTGACGGCACGGTCAATGAAGATGGTACGCTGAAATTGACCGACGCAGCTCGTCAACGTGTTACTGGCGGTATCACACTGAGTCTCGCCAAAAAGATGAATGCAGACATCCGTCTGAACTACGAAAAGTATTTCTACGACAACTTGAGCCTTGCGAAGCCTTCTGAACGCGACAAGGCTGTGGTGGAGTTGGTCATCCACTTCCCGAATAAGTAGACCTGCTCAACGTGGATGCTTGATGATGAAGATGATAATTTCCATTTGATTATTCGGTTTGAAAAATCCCCCGAGGCGGTTATTCGCTTTGGGGGATTTTTCATGAGAAGGAAGGAACTACACCGAGCGTACGGGGCAAACAGTTTGCTCTCAGCTACCTGTCACTAGATAACGCAATCGCGATACCGATGGGGCGAAAAATAGAAATACGTGGCTCACAGCCTTTGTTGCATTCCTTTTTACTTCCTGTTTTTATTAACTTCTTTCCATTGGTGCCCCGGTAAAAAGCCGTAATTTTGCACGCAATTCAAACAAATGAAAACCAATCATCCAAACGATATGTCCTCTACTAAAAAAATCAAGACCGCACTGGTATCCGTATTTCACAAAGACGGCTTAGAAGAACTTCTCGCCAAGTTGCATGAAGAAGGTGTGCAATTCCTTTCTACAGGTGGCACACAACAGTTTATCGAATCGTTGGGCTATCCCTGCCAAAAGGTAGAGGACGTGACAACTTACCCCTCTATCCTCGGTGGCCGCGTGAAGACGTTGCATCCCAAAATTTTCGGCGGTATCCTCGGACGCCGCGAACTCGCCGACGACCAGGCACAGATGCAACAATACGAGATTCCCGAAATCGATCTCGTCATCGTTGACCTCTATCCCTTTGAACAGACGGTGGCAAGCGGTGCAAGCGATGCGGACATCATCGAGAAGATTGACATAGGTGGTATCTCGCTTATCCGCGCTGGTGCAAAGAACTTCAACGATGTGGTTATCGTTCCCTCCAAGGCTGAATACAAGGCCCTGCTTGACATCGTAACGAAAAATGGTGCACAAACTGAACTCGAAGACCGCCGCTGGTTCGCTACCCGCGCATTCGGCGTAAGCAGCCACTACGACACGGCTATTCACGCTTGGTTTGACCAGAAATAAAGCAAAAAACGTCTATGGGAATATTCTCCAAGTTCTTTTCGTTCACGCAGGAGATTGCGATTGACCTCGGTACGGCCAATACAATCATCATCGCAGATGACAAGATCGAAATCAACGAGCCTTCGGTCGTGGCTCTCGACACATACTCTGAAAAGATGATTGCCGTAGGTGAACCCGCTAAGCGCATGTACGAAAAGACGAACAACAAAATACGCGTCATCCGCCCCTTGCGCGACGGCGTAATCGCGGACTTCAACGCTTGCGAACAGATGATGCGCGGCCTTATCAAGAAGGTGCACTCTGGTAAGCGTTTGTTCTCTCCCTCACTCCGCATGGTCATCGGTGTGCCGAGTGGTTCGACGGAAGTGGAACTCCGCGCTGTGCGCGACTCTGCTGAACATGCCGGCGGTCGCGATGTCTTCCTCCTCTACGAACCCATGGCTGCAGCTATTGGTATCGGTATGGACGTGAACGCCCCCGAAGGCAACATGATTGTTGACATCGGTGGCGGTACAACGGAAATCGCGGTGATTTCACTCGGCGGCATCGTTTCGAACAACTCCATCAAGATGGCGGGTGACGACTTTACCAACGACATCAAGGAGTACATGAGCCGTCAGCACAACGTGAAGGTCAGCGAACGTATGGCAGAGCGCATCAAAATCAATGTAGGTGCCGCCTTGACCGACCTGCCTAATCCACCCGAGGATTACGTGGTACACGGTCCGAACCAAATTACGACCATGCCCGTCGAGGTGCCCGTATGCTACCAGGAAATCGCTCACTGTCTTGAAATCTCGATTGCCAAGATTGAACAAGCGGTGATTAACGCTTTGGGCAATACGCCTCCTGAACTCTATGCTGACATTGTCAAGAACGGTATTTACCTGACGGGTGGCGGTGCCTTGCTGAGAGGTCTCGACAAGCGTCTGAGCGACAAAATCAAGATTCCCTTCCACGTAGCAGAAGATCCGTTGCTCTGTGTAGCAAAGGGTACTGGCATCGCACTCAAGAATATTGAGAACTTCACGTTCCTTATGCGATAATCATCTACGTGACACTCCATCCGGGCTGGTTCTATAATTTCATGATTTATAGAACCAGCCCTTCTTATTTCCTTCTACATGCACAACCTGCTTGATTTCCTTCGGAAATACAATTACGTCTTTCTGTTTCTTCTTCTCGAAATACTCAGTCTCACGCTCCTGTTCCGCTTCAACAGCTTCCACGGCAGCGTGTGGTTCAGTGCGGCCAACAGCGCGGTGGCTAAGGTGAATCGCGTGTATGGCGATGTGAACTATTTCATTCACCTACAAGATGTGAACCGCGAACTCACAACGCAAAACATTGCCCTTCAGGCTGAAACGGAAAAACTGCGTCAAGCGCTTTACGATGCAACGCGTGATTCGACACAGACCGAAAAGGTTATGGCTGAAAAGCTCAAAGGCTACGAACTGATTCCGGCTACGGTCGTATCGAATAGTTCAGAACGCACGAACAATTACCTGGTCATTGACCGTGGTGAACGTGACGGTGTGCGCCCCGAAATGGGGGTCATCGGTGGTGGCGGCGTGGTGGGCATTGTTTACCTGACGGGCCCCAACTATTCACTCGTTATCCCCATAACCAACCGCAAATCAAGCATCAGTTGCCGCGTACGTGGACAAAACTACTTTGGCTACTTGCAATGGGACGGTTCGAGCCTGCGCCACGCCTATGTAGACGACATTCCCCGCTACGCAAAAGTGGAAAAAGGCCAGGTGGTCGAAACAAGCGGCTTCTCGGCTGTATTCCCACCGGGTATCTTTGTCGGCCGGGTACGCGAACGCCGCAACTCAACCGACGGACAAAGCTATCGCATCGACATTACACTGGGTACGAACTTTGCCAACTTGCGTGACGTATCGGTTGTTTCCACTCCTTACAAAGCAGAGATTGACACCTTGCAACACCAGTTGCTCAACGCTGAAAGTCTCCTTGACAACTAATCCTCTCTTATGCTTCAAACACTTCTTTCGCGCATCGGTTGGTTCTTCGTGTTGCTCTTATTGCAAACGATGATTTTCAACCATGTCCACATATTCGGCTACGCGACTCCCCTACCCTACATTTACTTTCTGCTGATTCTTCCTTCGGCTACTCCCCGCTGGCTCTATATACTTTCTGGCTTCCTGCTGGGTCTGCTGATCGACCTCTTCACGAATACACCGGGCATGGCAGCCTTCACGACTTGTCTCTCAGGGCTGATTATCCCCTTGCTGTTGCGACTGTTTTCACCCTCAGACAGCGACGATGGGTTTGAACCTTCACACCGTAGCATGGAATGGAGTTCGTTTTTGAAATTTACTATCAGTGCGGTCTTTCTGCATTGTCTCACCTTCTTCACCATCGAAGCATTCGCTTTCTTCGACTGGGCCACGCTCTTGATTCAAGTCGGGGGAAGTTCCTTGCTGACTACCTTGATTGTAGTGGCCATGGAGCTGGTACGAACAAAATAAACGGAGTATAAGGTAATGGGGAGATGAGGTTACTTTATTCCCCATTACCTCATCTCGCATAACACCCAACCAGTCCCCCAATCTCTCCCATCTTCATGACTAAAAATAACGTATTCTCCAACCGCAAATTTGTCATCGGAGGCGTGGCGATTGGCATTATTCTGATTTACATGATTCGACTCTTCACCCTGCAACTGTGGAGCGATGACTACAAGAAGAATGCCGACTCGAACGCTTTCCGTAAGGACATTCTATACCCCTCGCGCGGACTCATCTACGACCGCAAGGGGCGCATCCTTGTGTACAACGAACCGTCGTACAACATCATGGTGGTGATGAACAACCAACGTGGCATCGACACGCTCGACTTCTGCCAAACGGTTGGCATCACGAAGGAGGACTACATCAAACGCATGGCGGAAATCAAGGATCGTAACAAGAACCCGGGATACTCGCGCTATACGCCGCAGCTCTTCATGGCGCAAATTCCTGCGGAAGAGTTTTCCCTGTTTCGTGAAAAGCTATTCCGCTTCAACGGGTTCAGCATTGAGAAACGCTCGAAACGCCAATACCTAACGAACATGGGAGCGCACATTCTCGGCGATGTGGGCGAAATCAACCAAAAGGAACTGGATGCAGACTCGGGGCAATATTACCGACGGGGAGACTTTATTGGTAAACTGGGTGTAGAACGCTCATACGAAAAACAACTGCGCGGTGAGAAGGGAATGCGCATCATGCTTCGCGACGTGCACGGCCGCACCCAAGGACACTACCAGGATGGCAAATACGACAAACAGGCCATACCGGGTAAGAACCTGACGCTCGGACTCGACCGCGACTTGCAGGCACTGGCCGAACGATTGCTGACAGGCAAGCTCGGCGCCATCGTCGCCATCGAACCGAAGACGGGAGAAATTCTCTGCATGGCTTCATCACCTACCTACGATCCGCGTATCATGGTGGGACGCGACCGTGGCAAGAACCACATTCGCCTGAGCCGAGACCCGATGAAACCCTTGCTTAACCGCGCCATGATGGGTACCTATCCGCCTGGTTCTACCTTCAAGATTACGCAAGCGCTCGTGGGCTTACAGGAAGGTGCCATCGACCCGAACATTTCCTTCCCTTGCCACCACGGCTTTAATTACAAAGGCCTGCATGTGGGGTGCCACGGACACCAGTCACCCATCAACCTGGTGCCCGCCATCGGTACTTCGTGCAACTCCTACTTCTGTTGGAATCTCTTCCGCATGTTTAGCAACCGCCGCAAGTACGGTTCGGTACAAAACGCCATGACGCGTTGGAAGGACTACATGGTGGCTATGGGCTTCGGCTACAAATTGGGCATCGACTTGCCGGGCGAACGGCGCGGTATGATTCCGAATGCGGACTATTACGACAAGGCTTACCGCAAGTCGTGGAACGGACTGACGGTCATCTCCATCTCTATCGGCCAAGGCGAGGTTACCGCCACACCGCTTCAAATAGCCAACCTTGCAGCTACGGTGGCCAATCGCGGTTACTACATCGTGCCTCACGTGGTACGGTCCATCCAAAACGGTCAGCTCGATACGCTCTATACCCGACGGAAATACACTGGCGTTGACCCAAAATGGTACGAATATGCCGTAGCGGGTATGCGCAAAGCTGTGCTGAATGGTACGTGTCGCGGTGCCAACCTGCCCGACCATGAGGTCTGCGGCAAAACGGGTACGGCGCAAAACCGTGGCCACGACCACTCTGCCTTTATGGGCTTTGCGCCAATGAACAATCCACGTATTGCCGTGGCTGTTTATGTAGAAAACGGTGGTTTCGGTAACGTATATGGTGTGCCTATCGGTGCGCTCATCATGGAACAATACCTCAATGGCAAACTTTCGGAGGCTTCGCAAAAGAAAGCAGATGACTTCCAGAAACGATGCATTAAGTACGGGGACTACGAACGATAAAGCCGCCCCTTAAATTACATTCTTCTCTCATGCCCAACGAATCCAAGACCTACCCCATTCTCCGTGTAGACTGGGTCGTCATCTTACTTTATCTCGTCCTGCTAGTCTGCGGGTGGTTCAGCATTTGCGGAGCCACCCACGAACTGGGTGACACCAACTTTCTCGACTGGACAACCCGTACGGGCAAACAGTTCGTTTGGATAGGCTGTGCCCTCTCGTTAGGCTTCATCATCCTGATGACCGACGACAAATTTTACGACACCCTGGCCGGCTTGCTCTATTGGGTCATGATGATCGTCCTCTTCATCACTCCCTTCATCGCCAAGGACATCAAAGGTTCGCACTCCTGGGTCAGCCTGGGTTTCTGCAACGTACAACCGGCGGAATTTGCCAAATGTGCGACCGCATTGGCTGTTGCCAAACTGATTAATCAGTACAACTTCAGCCTCAACAACATGCGCAACTTCATGAAGGCAGCGGCAGTCATCTTGCTCCCCATGGTGCTTATCATCCTGCAACGCGAAACGGGTTCTGCCCTCGTTTACCTCGCCTTCTTTCTGATGTTCTACCGCGAAGGAATGCCCGGCAGCATCCTCTTCACCGCTGTGGCTGCAGTCAGCTACTTTGTCATCGGTATTCGCTTCAGTGCCGACATTCTTCCAGGCACGACCGCCTCGATTGGCGAGTTTACCGTGCTGACGCTCATCTGGATATTCACCATGGGAATGGTCAAAATCTATGCCCCTCATACCCGCTACGAACGGCTTTTTCTCGGAGTCGGCACCGCCACCCTGGTGCTCTCGCTCCTGGTGTCAAACTTCCTTTATCCCTTTGACATCTCCTGGTTACTCCTTGCCCTCTGCCTCTTCATGGCGGGCTACCTCGCCTGGCAGTCACTGGGACAACGATTGAACAGCTGTCTGCTAATCGCTGTCTTTACCCTCGGCAGTACCGCCTTCCTTTATACCGCAGACTTCGCACTCAACAAGGTGCTCGAACCGCACCAACGCTTGCGCATCCAGGTGCTACTCGGTATGAACGAAGACAACCACGGTGCGGGTTACAACGTCAATCAGAGTAAAATCGCCATTGGCTCGGGCGGTCTCGAAGGCAAGGGATTTATGAACGGCACGCAAACGAAACTCAAATATGTGCCTGAACAAGACACGGACTTCATCTTCTGTACCGTGGGCGAAGAGCAAGGTTTCCTTGGTTCAGCCGGCGTGCTGCTCCTCTTCCTGCTACTTATTCTGCGACTCATTTGGATTAGTGAACGCCAAGTCACGACTTTCGGCCGCGTGTACGGCTATTCCGTGCTGAGCATCCTCCTTTTCCACGTATTCATCAACATAGGCATGGTTATGGGTCTCACGCCCGTCATCGGCATCCCGCTGCCCTTCTTCAGTTACGGCGGTTCCTCCCTTTGGGGCTTTACCCTGATGCTCTTCATACTATTGCGCATTGACGCAGGCCGTCCGCGCCGCGTACTGCGCCGTAACTGATACACTTCCTAATTCATCGTAGCATAATCACTCTCTCACTATAGACAATGAATTACAATCATAATCACCAACCCAAAAAAGGTAGCCGCATCGCATTGACACTTACAGCCTGTCTGCTTATCGTATGCGCCATTATCTATATGAAACGTTCGACAACGGAGGAAAAGGCACGCACGTTTTCCGGCAAAACATCGACCGCATCACATCCCATAGCCATTCCCGATACCAGCATTGGCTCGGACGTACTCTCAACTACTCCCGATACCATCATCCCTTCCACGCTCTCCGACACCCTGCTTGGTAAGGACAAACGCGAACCCTTCGAAGCGGGTTACGAAGATGGATACGCGGCGGGCTGTGACGACGGAGCTACAGGCAACGACCACGCCATGTACGACGAGTCAAACAACTTCCGCAAAGAAAGCGAACAAGCGGACTATGTGTCGGGCTACCGCGAAGGCTATGCCAAAGGGGTTGAAGACGGCAAAGAGGGACGGCAGTTTAATATCTAAAAAACAAAGATTAAAATGAAATCATACCAGCTAGGATTCATATCAGACGAAGCCATTTATAAGCATGTCAAGGAAACCGTTGAAAGCTATCGTCGTGGAATTAATCTTGCAGAATTCAACGAGAACATCGTTGACCCTATCAAAATGACATTTGATGCCAAAGTCTATGGGAAGAACATTCATCAAACAATTGAAGACGAATGCTTCAGACAAATAGACAAGTCAAATACCAACCGCATTGGCTACTTTCACCAAAATCTATTTAAGTATGCAGGAAACGGCTGGTCTGTTCCTGAAGAAGGATTTGATGTGGAAAACAATGATTTTCATATATTCGTTGAAATGAAGAACAAGCATAATACGATGAATTCTGCTTCTTCACAAAAAACGTATATGAAGATGCAAGCAAAGCTTCTTGATGATGATCAGGCTACTTGCTACTTAGTTGAAGCTATATCTAAACGCTCTAAAGACGAAGTCTGGACTATTTCATTGGATAAAAAACAACGTTCACATAAACAAATTCGTAGAATGTCTATCGACAAATTCTACGAGTTGGTATTTGGCGATTCAACTGCTTTTTTCAAGCTATGTATGGCATTGCCCGATATCATTGAAGACGTCATCAATGAAGATAAGACACTTTTACTTAAGAATACGGTCTATGAAGAGTTAAGTAAAAAGAATACCGATTTACTGAAAGCTATCTACCTTCTTGCATTCTCAACCTACGAAGGATTCCAAGACATTCAGGCCCAATAGTCATTCCTATACATACACAACCGAACTTAGTATTGAATATACACTTCTACTGAGTTCTTCAATTGCATTTCGTCCTATGAAAACCCTTCCAGTCAATCTCTTTGCAGACCTCCTAAACGTTTCACGCGCGACGGTTGAAGCATGGATACGTAATGGTAAATACTCTGTACACAAAGCGGCTGACGGAAAACGATATTTCCAACTGTCCGACTTAAAAGATATTCCTGAAATTAAGGCTATGCTCTCGACCCACTGGGACGAGGAACTAAAAATTCAACCGCACAACATCTACACTTCCGTCGAGCTGTTTGCAGGCGGCGGCGGTTTAGCTTTAGGTATGGAAAAAGCCGGTTTTCATCATCTTCTACTGAACGAAATGGATCATGCAGCCTGCCAAACGCTCCAAAAAAACCGTCCGCAATGGAAAGTAATAGAAGGAGATATTCATGAAATTGACTTTACCCCTCTTCGTGATAAAGTAGACTTCCTTTCCGGAGGATTCCCCTGTCAGGCTTTTTCCTATGCCGGAAAGCGTTTGGGCTTTGAAGAAACAAGAGGTACATTGTTCTTTGAAATGGCAAGAGCCATCAAAGAAATTCAACCCAAAGTATTTCTCGGTGAAAACGTACGCGGATTGCTCGAGCATGATAAAGGACGAACACTCCAAACAATCAAGGACGTGATATCGGAACTTGGATACACACTGATTGAACCCAGGGTGTTACGAAGCATTCAATATAACGTTCCACAAAAACGCGAGCGTCTTATTCTCATTGGCATCCGCAATGACATTGCTCCGCATGTAACCTTCCAATGGCCTGACGTGTGTCCAAAAATCCAAACTTTACGCGATGCATTCTACAAGGGCTGTCTTTACGATACGGATGTACCGCCATCAGCAGGTCAGAAGTACCCCGAAAATAAACGGAAGGTGATGGAGTTGGTTCCTGAGGGGGGGAATTGGAAAGACCTACCCGATGAGGTGGCTAAAGAATTTATGAAAGGAAGCTACGAACTCGGAGGCGGTAAAACAGGAATGGCTCGCCGATTGGCCATGGATGAGCCAAGTCTTACATTAACTTGTGCGCCAGCTCAAAAACAAACAGAAAGGTGCCATCCTATCGAAACACGTCCACTCACTGTCAGGGAATATGCAAGAATACAAACCTTCCCAGACGATTGGCATTTTGAAGGAACACTTTCAGCTCAATACAAACAAATCGGCAATGCAGTACCCGTAAATCTGGCCTGGGCAATAGGAAGATCCCTTATCCGTTTGCTTAACAGCCTTCCAGCCAAAGCAGACAATACGCTTCAGAAAGAAGTCCACGACGTTAAGCCACAGGTCAAAATGCACGGGATATTTGAAGGGATGCTCTTTGAGAAGAAGACTGTCTACGGAAATGACACTGCGGCAGACTTGTAAATACTATCGCTAAAAGTGTATCTGACATCCCGTCATGAAACCATTTCTCTTGCATAGGAGCATAGTTTTCCATATCCATGACAGACCTCCCCTGCCTTAACCGAAATGTGTCCTCGTCGTGGAAGAATACACATTGACAGTCTTACAATGTGTACTCGTCACCTACGAGAACACATCGATAGCCTTACAATGTGTACTCGTCACCTACGAGAACACATCGACAGCCTTACAATGTGCACTCGTCACCTACGAGAACACATCGACAGCCCTACAATGTGTACTCGTCACCTACAAGAACACATTGACAGAGACTCTTTGTGTACTCGTAGGTGACGAAGCCACATTGATAAAGAATCAATCGGCTTACGCAGACGTGTAGCTTACCTACGCTGAAATACATGGGGGCGAAAACCAACCGAAAGGAACCTTGCACTCTGCACGAAGGGCTTCACTCCAGATTATTCAGCTCAATTGTTTTACCCCACAGCCTTCCTCTGTATGCGTTTTTATCTGTTTCTATTCTTCGCACTCTTTCTTTCGGGTAGTGCCTATGCTTCGCCTATCGACATAGCCGAAGCACACAAGGTGGCTCGGCGGTGGTGGCAATTGCGCGAACAACGCACTCCTGTCTCACTGCAACTATATGCCACCATGCCTACAGGCTATGTCTTTGGTCACGCAAACGAGTTTATCGTCGTGGCTACCGACGACTGCCTGCCCGAAATCTTGGGCTACGGCACCACGCAGCGTTCTCCCTCCATCCTTTCGCCCACGACGCGAAGCACTGAGGCGAACTTGCCGCCCGCTCTCCGCGCACTCCTGGCAGCTCCGCTCAAGCTACGCGCTACCGGAAACCGCACTTATCCTCCCGAGGGGGCACAGTGGCAAAAAGTCGCTCCGTTGCTGACCACTACGCGCCATCAATATGCACCCTACAACGCGGCTTGTCCTTATTGGACGGATGCAGACGGCAAGGTGTCGGAGCAACGTTGCATCGTGGGCTGTGTGGCTACGGCTATGGAACAGATTCTGACTTACTACCGCCGCACGTATACGCTTTGCGACACCTTACAGGGTTGGAAGACGGAACACTACACCATTGACGATGTATTGCCCGGCAAGACGGTGGACAGCCGCTTGATTCGCGACCACTATGAACTGACGGAAACGGGTACTCCTGAGGTCGACGCGGTGGCGCGTCTGTCGTATTATCTGGGCGTGGCGGCGCACATGAATTGGGGGTTGGAATCGAGCGGAGCGAATACGAGCCGCCTGGCAGAACCTTTGCGCCGCGCCTTCGGACTGAAGTACGTACATTACCTGGACAGTTACCGCTACGAACCGACTGCCTTTTGGAACTTTCTGGCTCAGGAGATTCAACACCGCCGTCCGGTTTATTATGCAGGCTCGATTATGCAGACGGGGGGGCATGCCTTTGTGCTCGACGGGCTGGACGAACGCGGGATGTTTCACGTCAACTGGGGGTACGATGGGCAATTTGACGGCTACTTCCGCCTCGACGTATTGGCTCACCCCGTTCCCGCAGCCAATCGGGAGGACTTCGTCGAGAGTGGCTTTTTCTGTAACCAAGAAGCCTTGGTGGTGTGTCCCGATTCTGTGACTGATGCCTCCCTGCCCGATACGTTGCACCGTACGGGACGCGAAGTGGTCATCGAATCATTGACTCCCCTCTGCAGTCCACAAGCGAATTGCTACACGCCTCTGCAACTGGTACTTCACAATACATCGGACCAATCGCTAACCACCCCCTTTGCCCTGTTGCTCAACGTACCGATGGACACGGCGTTGACTCAACAAGGTACTTGGCTCAACTATACCGGACGCACGCTCCGTGCGCACGAACGCGACACGGTCATCGTTCATACGCTCTTTCCCCGAAGCGGAGCACATTTACTATCGGTCAGTCCGGACGGTGAACAGTTGACTTTCTCTCTGCCGATTGACATTGGAAACAGGGGTACGAAGGACATCATCAGCGAACAACCGCAGGTGAGTTTCCTTGACCCTCATACTGCTGTCATCACACAGCGGTATGCCAATCGACACGCAAACGAACGCGCAGCGGAGACCTTCATCTACGATTTGCTTGACGACTCAACGGGCTTGAGTGCTCGCATCGACCATTACCTCTACCTCGCGCCGCAAACTGACACGACGGAAACGGTACGTTTTTCAGCCCTTCGTCCTGGTGCGAGCTACACGTTCCGCCTCCGAAAAAGTTGGGGCGTTGTACAAACGCTTTCGTTCCAAATGCCTTCGACATCGGATATAAACTCCGTGATGAAGGAGAATTCGACAGAAGTTCAATGGTTCACCCTCGACGGACGAAACATTTCGAAACCTCACGAACGCGGCGTATATTTGCGACGCGAACACGGAGACACTCGAAAGATTTACATCAAGTAATCGAGGGCGAAGCCTGTCAAAACAGTTCGATATGCACTGAAGAAAGTCTTCGCCCATTGACTTGCATCCATGTCAAGCAACAGGCCTACGAATAAAAAAACATCTCTTTTCCCATGCTTAAGAAAGCTCATATCACGACCCATCTCGTTACTACGACCGAAAATGGCGAAGACATCATCCGCACTGAAAGCGACGGTGCCTGCCTCATCGAAGAGACGGCCGTTATGCTTCGCTATGCTGAAGCTGATAACGACGGCACGGCACATTTGCTGCTCTCGAATGATTTGGCAGACTTAAAACGACACGGTAGCACACGTTCACGCATGACCTTCATCGAGGGTCGCCTGTTACCCTGCCCTTACGAAACGCAGCATGGTCCGCTCGACCTTTCGCTCTTTACGCACTCTCACTCATTCTCACTGGATGCCCAAGGTGGCACTTTTACAGCCCGCTACACGCTGTTAGCCGCAGGCAAACAGGTGGCTGACAATGTGCTGACAGTGGAATGGGTCTTCGCATAAACAGATAAAGAAGGCGGTAAGGGCGAAGGAGTTGTACGGTAGCGGCATGCCGCGACCCCTGGCAGAAGTAACTTTACCTCCCTTACCATTCTTAACCACATAACCCTAACACCCCACCACTATGAACTCCCTCTCAACTTACCTCGCGGACAACGAACCGCGCTTGCTCGAAGAACTCTTCAGCCTTATTCGCATTCCCAGCATCAGTGCCGAACCGGCACACCACGACGATATGTTACGCTGCGCAGCACGCTGGCGCGAGCTTTTGCTGGAAGCTGGCGTTGACCGTGCTGAAATCATGCCCTCGGAAGGCAATCCATTGGTCTTTGCGGAAAAGCACATCAGCGATACGGCACCGACTGTACTGATTTATGGTCACTACGATGTCATGCCGGTGGCTCCACTCGAATTGTGGAAAAGTGCCCCCTTTGAACCCGAAGTACGCGATGGTCGCATTTGGGCTCGCGGCGCCGATGACGACAAGGGGCAGGCCTTCCTTCAACTCAAAGCTTTCGAATACCTTGTGCGCCACGACTTGTTGCGCCACAATGTAAAATTCATTATCGAAGGCGAAGAGGAAATCGGTTCTCCTTCGCTCAACGGCTTCTTGCAGAAACACCGCGAACTGCTCGCCTGCGATGTGATTCTGGTCAGTGATACTTCCATGCTGGCGGCTGACCTTCCCTCCCTCACAACGGGACTGCGCGGCTTGGCTTACTGGGAAATTGAAGTGACAGGCCCCAACCGTGACCTCCATTCGGGACACTTTGGCGGGGCGGTGGCGAACCCCATCAACGTGTTGTGTGAAATGTTAGCCCAGGTAGTTGACGCTGACGGACGCATCACCATTCCTCACTTCTATGACGAGGTGGAAGCACTCTCAGCAGAAGAACGCGCCATGATTGCTTCCATTCCTTTTGACGAAGAACGCTACAAACGTGCCATCGACGTAGACGAACTGCGCGGCGAACGCGGTTACTCAACGATTGAACGCAACGCTTGCCGTCCGTCATTCGACGTATGCGGCATTTGGGGCGGACATACGGGCGAAGGTTCTAAGACGGTCTTACCCTCGAAGGCTTACGCCAAGGTTTCGACCCGCCTGGTTCCCCACCAACGCCACGAAGTGATTTCGAAGCTCTTTGTAGATTACATTCAAAGCATTGCTCCCCAATGCGTACGTGTGAAGGTGACCCCTATGCACGGAGGCGAAGGCTATGTTTGCCCCATCGACCTGCCGGCTTACCAAGCAGCTGAAAAGGGTTTTGAAGAAGCCTTTGGCAAACGTCCCCTGGCTGTACGTCGCGGTGGTAGCATTCCTATCATCAGTGACTTCGAACGCGAACTGGGTGTCAAGACGGTGCTTATGGGCTTCGGACTCGAAAGTAATGCCATCCATTCACCCAACGAAAACTTCCCGCTCGACATGGTGCACAAAGGCATCACGGCCATTGTGGGATTCCATCAGCATTATGACGAAATCGCAAACAACCGATAAGCTGCAAGCACGCTTTACCAGTGTCAACCGTTCGATTTCAGATTTAGCCATTTCACTTTCTTCATCCCTCTCCCCTTTCTCATGAAACAGCTCATTCTCTCTGCCCTGCTTGCCCTTCCACTTTCGGCTGCGGCTCAAGCTCCAGTCAACTTCTCCTGGGGTTCTAAGGACATTCAATATGCTTCTGACCTCCGTCCTGCATTGCGCAATCAGCGCGACACGCTCGTCACCGTTTGGCGCGGCGAACGTGCTGCAGTGCAAGCCGTTGTCTATGCGCCGCAAGCTACGGGGACATTGCAAGTAAAGCTCACCGAAAAGCAGAAAGGCCACTCGGCTTTTACCCAAGCAACGGCTCACTTCGTTGACTATGTACTGACCAATAACTTTCAGGGCTGTGGCTATCCGCCGCAAGGGCTGACTGCCTATCCCGTTCCCGACCGCATCAACCTGCCGGAAGAAACTTGCCAACTGAAAGCCGAAACTACGCGCCCTGTGTGGTGTACGCTCGATGTGTCACGCGACGCGAAACCGGGTGTTCACAAACTCGCACTCGAAGTGACGGACTCGGCTACGCAAAAGGTGGTGGGTAAACTGGCTCTCTCGGTCAGGGTGCTTGACCGCACGCTCCCTGCACCTGCCGATCAACAATTTCACGTAGACTTCTGGCAACAGCCTTATGCCGTTTCGCGCCAATACGGTTTGAAACGCTGGAGCAAGGAACACATGGAAGCCTTGAAGCCTTACCTGCGTCTGTTGGCACGCTCGGGACAGAAGGTTGTTTCGGCCATCCTCTTCTACGAACCGTGGGGTGACCAGAGCTTTGACAAGTTTGACCCCATGATTCGCACCACTCGCCGCAAGGACGGTACGTGGAGCTACGACTACACGATTTTTGACCGCTGGGTGGAACTTTGTGCCGAATGTGGCATTGACCGCCAAATCAATTGCTTCTCAATGGTTCCTTGGGACATGTCTTTCCGCTATTTCGACGAGGCAACGGGTAAGGATATCGACCTGCGCACCAGCACTTCTTCACCTGAATACAAAGCTCTGTGGACTTCCTTCCTTCAAAACTTTGCCGCCCATCTCAAGGAGCGTGGTTGGTATGACAAGACGTGCATTGCCATGGACGAACGTGGGTTGCCCAATATGCTCGATGCGTACCGCGTACTTCAAGAAGCCGTGCCCGACATGAAGATGTCGCTCGCAGGAACCTACCACAAGGAACTGGTAGACAAACTCTATGACTATTGCATTGCTTACGGGGAAGACTTCAGTCCGGAAGAATTAGCCGCACGCCGCGCAAAAGGTTGGGTTTCGACGACCTACACCTGTTGCAGTACACCCGAGCCCAATATATTCTCCAACAGTCTGCCCTCCGAAGGAGCATGGTTGCCCATCTATTGCGTAGCCAATCAATTTGACGGTTACCTGCGCTGGGCTTGGATGAACTGGGACGATAAGTCAATGACCGACTCACGCTTCCGTCTCTTTGCTCCAGGCGATACGTATTGCATCTATCCCGGTCCGCGTTCGTCCGTTCGTTACGAGCGTTTTATGGAAGGTGTCGCCATGGCTGAGAAGATTCGCATCCTTCGCGAAACGTACACCAAGCAGGGCAATACTGCCGCACTCGACCGACTCAATGCCCTCGTCGATCGCTTCCGTGCAGAGGGGATTCCCGAAGGCGAAACGGCTTCTTCTTTGGTTAACGCATTACACGCACTGCTCAACCAATAAGAAGTCCGCAACTTGGAGGGGGAAAACGAGGCAAGAGCTTCTTTCCCCTTCCAAGCCCTATTTTCTCCACCCGCCCCTTTCATTGATTCTCTATCCCCAGTATTTTCACCCGTCATGAACGAATTTCCCAAATGGCTCCTGGCCCTTGCAGGTATCAGCCTTCTCCCCGTTCTGTGTTCCCCCTTCTATTTGTTTGCTGCCCAACCCTTCGGCACGAGCGAAAGCAGTTTCGTACGCTTTCTCCTCTACCTTGCCACGCAATTGTTGTGGGTGATTCCCCTTGCCCTCTTCTTTGTTAGTTTAGATCGCTATCGCCGAGGCTACGAACGTTCAGCCGTTGTCATTGCCAGCCTCAGCGCCCTTTTGACCCTTGGCGGTGCATGGTATAGCTTCCTATAGAAAACACAAGAGTATTGCTCTACAAAAAGGTCACCTCTAGTACCGATACAAGCACACAACTTTCCCACACCCATTCGGACGTACGCTTACGAAGCGTGCGTCCGTTTTTATTTTCACAAACGCCATTCTCCGACAAATTCTCCTTCTCAATACATTTTATTTGTCAGAATCATTTC
>OIRI01000126.1_pt1 | contig 26336 bp, 16 predicted proteins | sample 1586231 | NCBI WGS metagenome assembly OIRI01 (sample SAMN02675048, study PRJEB24791) | human gut metagenome, SKBSTL034 | isolation source: stool | host: Homo sapiens | place: USA | reverse complement strand
TGGCTCCCAAATTTTACCTGACGGAAGGAGCACGCCTGACCATGACAGTCGACGGACAGGAGGTTGATGCCAACGGCGCAACCCGCGACTTTGCTTCGCCTCAGCAATACACGGTTCACTCACAAGACGGTAAATGGCACAAGACCTATACGGTGGCATTTAATTATCCGACGCCGATTAGCCTACTTAGCTTTGAACACTTCGAATTAGACCCGACCAAACGCTTTCACGTATGGTTTGAAGTCGATACAAACGACCATCAGAATCCACGCCGCGACTATTGGGCTAGTGGTAACGGAGCCTATGCCATCACTGGCATGGGTAAAAAACCGGAGTTATATCCTACCACTAATGCCGCACTGGGAGTTGAAGGAAACTGCGTAAAACTTGAAACACGTCCGACTGGATCTTTTGGCCAAGCAGCCAAATTACCCATCGCTGCCGGCAACCTCTTTATTGGCCACTTCAACGAACGAATTGCCATGCGTAAACCCAGAGAAGCTACGGCATTCGGATTGCAACTCGTTGGTGGAAAGCCTGTCAAACTGACTGGTTACTATAAATACAAAGCTGGTGAAATCTTCACCGATGCACACTACAATGTTTGTCCCGACCGCAAGGATACAGCTGATATTTACGCTGTAGTCTATGAAGTCGACCCTCAAAAGTTTGTTTCACTCAATGGTGATGATGTACTGACTTCTGACCGCATTGTCATGATGGCACGTATTGCCGACCCAGGTGAACCGGCTGAATGGAAGCGATTTGAAGAACCCTTCCGCCTCCTTCCGGGCAAAACCTTCAGCGACGAACGTCTGCGCAACGATGGCTATGCCATTACCGTTGTCTGCACTTCCAGCCGTCAGGGTGCCTACTTCGAAGGGGCTGTCGGCTCTACCCTCTATGTGGATGAACTCCGCGTAGTGTGGGAAGGCGAAGAATAAGTCATGAAACCCTATAACGGAATGACTGCCTCCCCTTCAAATAACTTCATAACCACATAACCCCTCGAGTAACCTCATAACCGATTTCTCCACAATGAAATCTCTTCTATCCCTCCTTCTCGTCCTGCTTCCCGCCTTTTCCTTTGCCCAGACTACTGAGCCGAAAAGCACCAAGGAAGCTAAGGAAACCGATATCAACTTGATCAGAGCCGCCCTCAAGGGCTGGCATGTCCGTGTCGGTGCAGGCTTTAGCATTGGTGGTAGTGCCCCGATGCCGATTCCTGCCGAAATCCGTGCCATCAACCACTACAAACCTACCCTCAGCATTCAGCTGGAAGGAGCTGCCCAAAAGAAATTTGGCGACCATTGGGGCATGATGGTCGGTGTACGATTCGAGAACAAAGGCATGGAGACCGATGCCCGTGTAAAGAACTACCACATGGAGGCAGTCAACGCAGACGGTTCGGGTAAGATTGTCGGTGCCTGGACGGGTAATGTTAAGACCGAGGTCGACCTCAATTACCTTACCTTCCCTGTTCTCGCCACCTATTCCTTCAACGACCGTTGGCAAATTGCCGTAGGTCCTTACTTGTCGTGGATGATGCGCGGTGACTTTACGGGCAAAGCCTACGATGGTTACATCCGCGATCAGGATCCTACAGGTGAAAAGACGGAAGTTACCAGTGCTTCCTACGACTTCTCCAAGGATTTGCGCCGCTTTCAATGGGGACTGCAATTGGGCGGAGAGTTTAAAGCCTACAAACACCTCAGTGTCAGTGCCAACGTGCAATGGGGCTTAAACGGAATCTTCCCTGCTGACTTCCAGAGTGTCACCTTCGACCTCTACCCCATCTACGGCACCATTGGTTTCCACTATCTCTTCTAAAAGCCACGGGGTTGAAGCAAGGTTTTTCTCCATTCTCGTTTTGACTGACAGACTGCTAAACACACTCTAATTCTTTGTAATTACTCAATTCATTGATATATGAAAAAATTTTTACTTTCTCTCTCTCTCTGCTTCATGGCCATGGTTGCCGTAGCACAGACCTACACGGAAGACCTTTCCGTTTCGATTAACGGTAATAAAACCGAACAGGGAAAGAAGGACATTCAGGTAGAACGCAACGCCGACGGTACCTGCACCTTCATTCTCCCCAACTTCATCATGGCGGACGAAACCTCTGAAGTTCCCGTCGGCACCATTCGTCTCGAAAATGTGACAGTAAAGTCTCTCTATGGTGGTGACTCCATTGCTACGAAGCAAAACATTACCATCCTGCCGGGTGACAAAGAAGGCACACAGCCGAGTGACTGGATGGGTCCCATGCTCGGTGAAGTACCCATCGACCTCAAGGGTGTAATGACTGCAGACAAGCTCTCTGCTAAGATTGACATTAACTTCGCAGCCCTCGGCATGATGATTAAGGTAGCGATTGGCGAAACCACAGAAACGGGCATTGACCAAGCTGTGACCACTCGTCCTGCTTCATCAGCTGTATATAACCTTAATGGTGTACGTGTTGCCAACAACTGGAACAACAACCTTCCGAAGGGTGTGTATGTGGTAAACGGTAAGAAGGTAATCAAGTAAATAGTGCTTGAATGATGAGTTTGTAAATCAAACTCGATACTTTCCCCGAAGGAACAACTTATTCATAGAGTCTGGTCTAAAATTGACCTTCACTCCAATAGGTAGAAAGGATACGGTGTCCCTTCGGGGATTCTTATATCCGTATTCCAAGGGAAAGGATTTATTAAATACGTTCTATATCAATCATTTTAAACTATATCTTATAATGAAAAAGATTTTACTCCTCTCTGCACTGGCAGGAGGAATCGCAACGGGTGCGCAGGCACAGTTCCAAGTTGCAAACTCTGACTTTGAACAATGGGAAGACGTTAACTACGATTCTTATAATGGTCCGGAACCTTTAAACTGGAATTCCTTCTTAACAGGTACAGGAAGTCTTAAAGGAACGGCTGGTCGCAACCAAGTCGAAAAATCTACAGAGAAGCGCCCTGGTTCTACAGGAAATTACAGTGCAAAGATTGTATCCCGTAAAGTTCTCTTCAATATTATAGCCCAAGGCAATCTAACAACTGGTTGCATCAATATGGGTAGCATGAGTGCTACAGACGCTTCAGGCAATTATAATTATACCAACAAAGATGTCGTTGGTCAAAATATGCCTTTCACGGGAAAACCTGATGCTATGAAGGTTTGGGTCAAATTTGTATCATCAAAAAATACCAACCAAGCAAAGGTTATTACAATTCTCCATACTGACGGCTACTATCAAGACCCTGTTAATGAGAAGAGAACAGAGCCTACAGCAACACTTGTCGCTACAGCAGAAAAAATGGATGTAGCGTCAAAGAATGAATGGCAAGAGTTGGTTATTCCGTTTGTATACAAGAGTACGGAATCTCCTCGATATGCTTTGGTTTCATTTGCAACCAATAATACTGCTGGTAAGGGTACTGCTAATGACTATATGCTGATTGATGACCTTTCATATGTATATCATTCAGAATTGAGTTCCTTCACCCTCAACGGCCAAGCCATCGACATCCCCGCCGCTGGCGCTACGACTGACTGCAGCCAACTGACGTATGATGAAGCACAGGCTGCATTTACTTCAAACGGTCAAGGTGCTACCATTGAGAAGGCATACGATGAGGCTTCTGCTTTGTTGACTGTTACGGTGAAGGGTAATGACTGGAGCAATGAGAACAAGAATGAACACGTGTACAAGTTCCAGTTTAAGAAGGCTGCTGCCGCTCCCGCCACACTGACAGCAGTTAGCATTGCCGGTGAAAACTTCGCAGATTTCAAGAGCGACACCTATACCTACACGCTTCCCTTAGTTTATAACCCGGGTTACGTGATTAAGGGTACAGCTGCTGAAGGTTGCACCGTAAAGGGTGACTTGGCTGTTGGCGACAATGCTACCAAGACCTTTAAGCTTGAAGTAGAAAACAGCAAGCAAGAGGTAACGACTTATACCTTCAACTTTACCGATGCAGTGACTGCTGCTGAAAGCGGTGAATACAAGGGTGGTCTCTCCGTACTGCTTACTGCACTGGATGATGCAACTACGGCCACGCCTTTGGCCAATACGACTATTGCCTTGTCAAAGAACAGCAATAACACCTACAACTTGGCACTGAACAACTTCTCATTTGCAGGTATGCTTGTCGGCGACATCTTCGTTCCGAATGTTGCTCTTCAGAACAATAAGCTGGAAGCAACGCGTACGATTGTGATGACTTCCTCTACCCCAGGTGCAATGGGTAATTGGTTGGGTGAGCTTCCCGTAAAAGTATCGGTAGACTTGCTGAACACCACGGACAAGAAGGCTGCTGCTTCCATTGATATTATCCTCGACGGTTCATCCCTCGCCATGTCGTTCAAGGGTATCCATGTAGATTTTACTGCTTACACAGTAGATGAGAAGGAGCCTCTTACTGATGGTTGGGGCGGTCCTGCTTATTATCCCTTTATTAAGGCAGAAGGTCTTGTTACAAAGAATACGGCAAAATTCCTTCAGCTCAACAACCACTATGTAGACCAAGATGGCAAAGAACATAATCAGCCCATGACCTACATCGACCTCACCAAGGCTGACGTTGCAGATGACGTGACGCTCGCTGACATTATGGCTGGTGCACCTCAGGCCAACAACACGTTGGTTTATCTCCCTGCAGGCTCGAAGATTACGGGTGACAATGTCATCGTAGACGGTCAAGTAGCTTCACTCAAACTCACGGAAGCTCAGCCCTTCAACGCTCCGACTGCTTTCACTGCTACTACGGTTAACTACGACCGCGTATTCAGCACGGAAGCCAAGTATATTTCCAGCTTCGTTCTCCCCTACAGCATGAATGTAAGTGATGTACAAGGTGAAGTTTACGAATTTGCCAGTGTAGAAGCTAACATGATTAACTTCAAGAAGGCTACTATGGTTGAAGCCAACAAGCCTTACCTCATCGTAGCTACTGCAGCTAATCCTTTCAAGGCTACCAATGTAAAGGTTGAAGCTACTCCTGCTGCAATGGAAACCGTTAACGGTGACTACGCTCACGTAGGTACTTACACCAAACAGGAGGTAGCCTCTGACGCTACGACTACTTACTATGGCTATGCTAACGGTCAGTTTGTCAAGGCTAACACGGGTACGCTCAACCCCTTCCGCACGATGATTAAGGCTACGAATACTGCCGCTCCCGCTACGCTCAGCCTCAAGCTCGATGGCGAAGTAACAGGTATCGTAGGCGTAAACAGCGAACTCGGCAAAGTGAACGTATACAACCTCGAAGGTAAGTTGGTTCGCAGCCAGGTGGCTGCAGCTACTGCACTCCAAGGCTTGGCTAAGGGTGTATATGTCATCAACGGAAAGAAGGTCGTAAAATAAATTGTATATTCACACACTCATATCGTAAGACAATGAAACAAATCAATTATATCGCTCCTCACGCGGAAGTTATCCGCCTTCAAGCTGAACTTCCCCTCGCACTGAATACGGTTACCGGTGATCTTGGTGCCAAAGGTCAAGACAATGTAACCTTTGAAGGTAACAGCAAAGACAGTTGGGACAGCGAAAGCTGGAACGACACGGAAGAATAATCTTCTGCAACAATAGACTATCAAGCCCCGACAGACAAGTGCTGTCGGGGCTTGATGCTTACCCATGCGGACGATGCAAGCAGAATACTTGAAAAAAAAAATTGCACATCCGTGCAAGGTTCTCCTTGTCTTCCTATTTAAGAGGGTGTAATCACTCCTCTATGAAGTAAATCACTCAATAGTTTATATCTCTGTCTACCCCGTTTTTCACACGCTATTTTAATAGGGGAAACAGTTTGCCCCGCGACTTTACAGGCAGTCGCGGGGCTTTTTTGATGAATCGTTCTCAAAAAAACAGGAACGTTAAGAAGCAACGGTCTTTGCTACGTACGAGCCTTGCAGTAACTTTGCACTCAATTTCAATAGGAAACAGAAATCAAAATCTGTTGAGGAGTGGAGATGTTGAGGAAGTGAAGAGGTTACGATTGGCCGTCCTCAAAACTCTTATGTGATAAGACTCATCCTCCCTAAACGTCAAAGTCCTTGGACTTGGTATCTCCTCAACTCGCACTACTTGTACACTCTTAAACTGGCATTCTTAGAAATGCCCTTTATATTTTTCTTATGCAAGACATTCGTAACATTGCAATCATTGCCCACGTAGACCATGGTAAGACGACACTCGTGGACAAGATGCTCCTTGCCGGTAACCTCTTTCGCAAGAACCAAAATGCCGGTGAACTCATTCTGGACAACAACGACCTCGAACGCGAGCGCGGCATCACCATCCTCTCTAAAAACGTTTCGATCCGCTACAAGGACACGAAAATCAATATCATTGATACTCCGGGTCACTCGGACTTCGGCGGTGAGGTGGAACGTGTGCTGAACATGGCGGACGGCTGCATCCTCTTGGTGGATGCTTTCGAAGGTCCGATGCCTCAGACTCGATTTGTCTTGCAGAAGGCTCTCGAAATCGGTCTGAAACCTATCGTTGTGGTGAACAAGGTGGATAAACCCAACTGCCGCCCCGAGGAGGTTTACGAAATGGTATTTGACCTGATGTGTGACCTCAATGCTACGGAGGACCAGTTGGACTTCCCCGTTGTCTATGGTTCTGCCAAGAATAACTGGATGGGTGAGGACTATAATACGCCGACGGACAACATTCACTACTTGCTCGACAAGATTGTGGAAATAATTCCAGCTCCGAAACAACTGGAGGGTACACCGCAGATGTTGATTACCTCACTCGACTACTCGAACTATACGGGACGTATCGCTGTGGGTCGTGTACACCGTGGTACTATCACGGAAGGTATGAAGTGTACCATCGTACACCGTGACGGCTCAATGGAAAAGACGCAAATCAAGGAGGTACATACCTTTGAGGGGATGGCACGCCAAAAGACGGATGCTGTTTCTTCGGGTGATATCTGTGCGGTAGTTGGTCTGGAGAACTTTGAAATCGGTGACTCTATCTGTGACCTTGAAAATCCGGAACCGCTGCCGACGATTGCTATTGACGAACCGACCATGTCCATGCTCTTTGCCATCAACGATTCGCCTTTCTTCGGTAAGGAAGGTAAGTTCTGTACTTCTCGCCACATCAACGACCGTCTGGAAAAGGAACTGGAGAAGGACTTGGCTTTGCGTGTGACGCGTAACGATACGGGTGATAGCTGGATTGTGAGCGGTCGCGGTGTGCTTCACCTCTCTATTTTGGTAGAAACCATGCGCCGTGAGGGGTATGAACTCCAGGTGGGTCAGCCGCAGGTTATCTACAAGGAAATCGATGGTGTGAAGTGTGAGCCGATTGAGGAATTGACTATCAATGTTCCCGAAGAGTTTGCCTCGAAGATGATTGACATGGTGACACGCCGCAAGGGTGAAATGACTTCCATGCAAAACTTGGGCGAACGTGTGGATATTGAGTTTGATATTCCTTCACGCGGTATCATCGGTTTGCGTACCAATGTGTTGACGGCTTCGCAGGGTGAGGCTATCATGGCTCACCGCTTCAAGGATTACCAGCCCTACAAGGGAGATATCCAACGCCGCTCAAACGGTTCGATGATTTCACTCGAATCGGGTACGGCTTTTGCTTATGCCATTGACCACCTGCAGGATCGTGGTCGCTTCTTTATCAACCCGCAGGATGAGGTATATGCTGGTCAGGTAGTCGGTGAACATGTTCACGACAACGACTTGGTCATCAATGTGACGAAGGCAAAGCAGTTGACCAATATGCGTGCTTCGGGTGCTGACGAAAAGGCACGTATTATCCCGCCTATCATCTTCTCTCTTGAAGAGGCTTTGGAATATATCAAGGAGGATGAATACGTAGAAGTTACGCCGAAATCGATGCGTATGCGTAAGATTATTCTCGACCACTTGGCACGTAAACGTGCGGGAAGAGAGTAATAGGTCAAGATTTCGTTGAGACATTAGGTAACGTTATATCGATATAACGACCGAATGATTCTTCCAAACAAAAAAGGCTGTCATCGCAATGGATGACAGCCTTTTTTGTATTCTATTGTCTGTAAGGTTTACGCCTTCTGCTCTTCGTTACGGCGCAGCCCTTTAAACAGGGCTACGGCGAAGAGAAGCAGAATCAGACCTAAGGCGGCATAAGCTACGGTATTGGTAGTGGTCACTGAAACGGGTCGGAACTCCATTACTACTTCATGCTTACCAGCAGGGACACGAAGCGCACGGAGTACATAATTAACCCGACCTAATTCGGCGGGCTTGCCGTCGATGGTCACAGTCCAATCGGGATAGTAGATTTCAGAGAAAACAACTACACCTCCCTTATCGGATGAAACACTGTACTTCAAGAGGTTGGTATCATAGTGGGTCAATGCCACTGTACCCGAGTCGAGAGCTGAACCGTCAAGCTGGGCCTTGAAGCGTGCGTCGGCTACTGCGGCATGCTTCGTGTCAAGTCCCGTAAGACCTGCCATTTCTGCATCAGCATTGGGCACAAAGTCGAGCTTGGAAACGAACCAACCACAGCCGTTGGCATAAGGATTGAGTACGGCCATCGAACGGTCGCCTTGACCAAAGATCGCATACTTCGTATTGAGCATATTGAGCACAGGCGTAATGGAATCACCGGTCACGGCTCCCTTTGCCTGAGTCAGATCACCACCCGATGCTGTCACAGCATTGACGAAACGGTTGATTTCACCCATAAGCTGACGGTCGATGAGGTCCTGGTAACGATGGAGCTTTGCTGCATGGTATCCACCAATTGAATGATGGTAGTAAGCGGTCGCATTGGTTGTCTCGTTAAACGGATTGCCTGCCCCGAGATTCATCACACGGTAGTAAGTCGTATCCTGCAATATCTGTACATCGGCGGGGGTCTTGGCAAAACCTGACTCCATCACACTGGGTTCGGTAAAGCTGTCGTCGTTGAGGTAACGCTTATCAATATGCCAGAGATCGAGCAAAGATAGGAGGGCAAGCAATACGCAAACCATCCAACCCTTGATTTTGCCTTCTGCATAAGCCCATAAGAGCAAGATGCCAACGAGAATCAGTAAAGCAGAACGGAGGGCATCAGCCGAAAGAATAGCATGGTGCATGGAAGTCAAAGCACCTTGGTAACGGCTGATGAAATCGGCGGGCATACCTGCTTCCGTAAGGGCACGGAAGGTCTGTACATCACTGGCCGAAAGACAGTTGCCGGCAACGGAAGGTATCAGCCATACGAGCAGGCAGAAACCTAAGGTGAGGGCAGCCGCTACGGGTAAACCGATGCGTTTACGCCAAGAAGCATGAGCCCAGGAGGTTAACTGGAAGAGTTCCTTCTGCTGCATAATCTGGTAAAGGCAGAGTATGGCAAGCAATGGGATGGTAAATTCAACAATAACTAAAGCTGAACTTACGGTACGGAACTTGGAATAAAGGGGAAGATGGTCAATAAAGAAGTTAGTCAACTCGGGACTATTCTTACCCCAGGCAAAGAGCAGGCTGACTACGGTCGAAGCTAACAGGGCCCACTTCATGGGACCACGTACGTAGAAGATACCCAACACAAAGAGGAAGCATACGAAAGCACCGACATAAACGGGACCTACCGTAAACGGTTGATCACCCCAATAGAGTTGCAATCCGGGAGGATAAGCTTGCATACCGCTTTGCTGCATCATGGACTGGGTCTGTCCGGCAGACTCATAAAAGTCGGAATAACCGGGAAGGTCTTCTACGCCTTCACGGTCGAGAATGGAAGAGGAACCACCACCCTTATAATCGGGAATAAGAAGGGTCAATGTCTCATCTATGCCGTAGCTCCACTGGGTGATATAGTCACGGTCAAGACCGCTGGTAGCATTACCTGCCTTTTTAGCCTCAGCAGGAAGCGGTGTGAGCTCTGCCTTACCACGCATGGAGTGTTCGGTATAAGCGTACGTATGGTAAAGGTTAGGCAAGTTAGCCGCTACACCTAAGAGACCAGCAAAGATGATCACGAGTGTGCCCTTTAACCAGGCACCTAATTCCTTCTTGCGAAGTGCATCCACGGCATAGGCTACCACAAGGAAGAACATCACGAAGAGGAAATAATAGGTCATCTGTAAGTGGTTGCTCACTACCTGGAAAGCGGTGAACAAGGCGGTCACCGCTCCACCCCAAAGGTATTTGCGACGATAACAGAGCACTAAGCCACCAATCGTGGGGGGAATGAAGGCCAGGGTCATGACTTTCCAAATATGACCCGCAGAGATAATTATCAGGAAGTAGGAGGAGAATGCCCACAACACAGAACCTAATGCGGCCAAATAGGGCTTGAAGTTGAAGGCACGCAATAGGATGTAAAAGCCTAACAGATAAAGAAATAGGTAACTGATGGCTGGAAACAAATGACTGGTTCCCAAACCATAAATGCGAGAGAGTTGAGACAAGGTGCTGGTGGCACTGTACGATGGAGCTGTCTGGTAGGTAGGCATACCGCTAAACACGGCATTGGACCACCGTGTGACTTCACCGTCGTGATTCGCCATAAACTCATGCTGCTCTTGGCCAAGACCTACGGAGGCGATGCTGTCATGGCCACCTAAGACGAGGTCCTCACTAAAGGGCTTCAGAAAATAGAACATACTGACCAAAAGAAAGGCCAGTACGACGAGCGCATCGGGCGCTGCTTTCTTCAGAAGGTTGGAGAAATTCATAAAGAGGTTGATTACTTAGATTATTTGCTATGATTTTGAGGAGGGCAAAGGTAACGAATTCAAACGGGATATGGTCGGACAGGAACGAAAGGAAAGGAGGGAATGCCTTTCGAGAAAGCTCCTCAGGGCATTGAGTCCAACTTCAACGCTTCGCACTCGCTTCAGGGAGTTTTATCATGGAAATACTACCACGATACACCATGTCACAAGGCTCATGAAGCGATTTTCATAGACATATAAAAAACGAACCGCTTCACTCCTTATCGGAGGAAACGGCTCGTCTCATCAAATATATCCGTCTTGTCTATGAATAAAAGCCTACATGGGGATAGACATACCCAGTGAAACACTGGCATTGGTATTCTTCATGGGAATACCTTGCTTGCTGAGTTTACCAAAGAAGCGATCGGTACCAAGGAAGAAGTTAAAGTGCTTAGCATGGAAGTCGAGCACCAAACCACTCGTTACACCTGTTGAAGTAGCGGCCACATTCCAAGAAGCTTCAAACCACTTAACGGGACGCACAGTTGCTGCCAACATACCTTGATGCCAAGAATACTTACCTGCGATGCGACTCGTATAGAGGAAACCGAAACGAAGGTTGCGGTAATAGGGCAAGGTGTATTCGGCACCGAGATTAATCGTAGCGGCAAGCGCACGCGTATCGGTCTTCTTCGGAGTGGCATCCTCGTAAAGAGGAAGAAGATTTTCGAGGTCATCGGTCAAGGCATCCATCTGGTCGTCGAGTTTATTATTGCCCGTATCGGTACCACCACAGTAAATAGGGTTCTTGAAACCATCGAATGTCCAAGACTCTGCATTGGAAGCCTGGTAGGCGTCAAACCAACTGATAAAGCCCAAATCGGTCAAAGAGGCACTCACCTTCAAATCAGGCATCACCTGGTAGGTAGCACCAAGGTCGAAGGCAAGACCAAAACCTGAAAGGCCGGGCTTGAACTCATCAATACCACTGATACGACGACGAACCTGCTGCGTAGTGGGGTCGACATAATTCTTATCCGCATCCTCATATTCCAATTCGGACTTCATCAAAGCTGCAGAAAGGCGAATGTCACCATCAACGGCCCATTTCTCATCATTGAGATGAAGATTCAAGCGTTCAGCATAAAGGTCAGAATAAGCAGCACCAATGAGGAATTTCACTTTTGCACCAACGGTCAACTTATCCGTAATCTGATGTGAATGACCTAAGCCCAATTCGAGATAATTCTCTGTACGAAGGCCCAGATTGTCAATCTTATAATCTTCACGCGCACCCGTAGTCTTCATAAACTCGAAGAGGGTCTTCGGAAGTGTGAGCATGGTGTTCGAACGAAGATTAAGCTCTACGAGGTTCGTTCCACCCAATCCCTTGAAGGCTACGCTGGCCAGATTATACTTCAAATAAAGAGCCAAACGGTTCTTGTCACCCAGTCCGTCAAGGAATTGACCTGCATCGACATTGGGGTGCATGAAGGTCGTCAACGTATTGCCATCAACTCCATAACCCTGCCAGCCGGGTTGCATTTTATAGACATATTTCTCTAAACCCATGTTACCCGTCAATCCCAGGTTAAGGTTACCGAGTACCAAAGGCACACCAATATAGGCAGAGTCAAGCAACGCCGGATTCATCTCGTGACGATAATTTGATGTCTGCATAAAATAAGTGGTACGCAATTCCTGTGCGGCAGCAGGCATTACCGTCATCGCCGCCAAGGCAAGGCTTAATATCTTGTGTTTCATTGTTCCTTGTTTTTAGTGGTTGGCTTAATTAAAATCGGCAATGACCTGTCCCTTGAGGTAGAGCTTGATGTCATTCATTTCGAGGTACTGCGTAGAATAGAGCTTGTGAGCCTTTCCACTCTCCTTACCTGAAGCCTTGATATGGAAGAAAAAGCGATCGATCTTCTTCAAATCATTCGGATTCTTAAGCGTAGCTTCCAATACAACCGGAGTTTCTACAGCATTTGCACCATCTTTGCTAGGGGCAATAGTGGCTTGAGTAAAGACAACATCCTTCAACTCCTGATTGTTTGCATCTACAGCTGTGATAGAGGCAATGAGTTCGAGAGGAATAACGTTGGAAGCCGTAGCCTTAACAATAACACCATCTGCAGCATAATCTTCTAAATCATCGTTCATGCTGTCGGTAGAGTCATTATAAACAATCGTCAGTCCTTCATTAAATTCGAAGGGAACATATACATTGTAATCAGCCTTTGCACGGTAAGTGTTGCCCAGGGCGACAGTATATTCCTTATTTTGTACATTGATGCGACCCTCTTTCATATCGACCTTCACTTGGTCAGGAATAATCTCAAAGAGATCGCTAATGTTAGCTACTTGCTGAGTCTGTGCACCAGCCACCACACCATTCGGATCGTAGGGAGTTTCTCCTTGGTAGTAATAAGCTACAGTCTGCTTTTTCTCCTGCATTGCCATCGTTGGCAAGTTTACTGTTTTAGTAAATCCATCAGCACCTGCTTTTTCAGCCAAAAGATTCGCACTGAAGTTTACACCAACAGGAATATTGGAGAGATTGGCATCAAACTTAATAGTCGGATTATTGGCCTTGATGCGGACATCTTCATCATCTAAGAAATCGGGAAGTGAAGAACGAATATCGATAGGATCAATTTCGGGGTCGATGACTGGATTGAACACACCCGTTGCTTCATTGACAAAGATGCGGTCTCCCTGACTAAGCTGCAAAGCAAACTGTACGTCGGCATAATCGTTAGGATGCATCGTAAATGCCTGAGGAGTACGGAAATGCACCGTTCCGTTTACGCTTGTCTCAGTCTTGCTATCACTGAGCTTGATAATACCATTCTCAGGTACACCCTCTTCACCAAATTCTGCAACAGATACAATAAACTCACAGATGTGGTTATTCAAGTGTTCTTGGCTGGCAGTATGCAACACATTATTCTCGTCAATCGTCCATCCCGGGGTTAACGTACCAGCCTTTACACGAAGGAACTTGGGAAGCTGAATCGAGAAATCAGAAATCTTGTCGATTTCAAACTTCACAGCAGGAGTCTTAACCAGGGTCATAGTCAGAATCACAGGAGTTTCCTGCAATGCAACTTGACGAATACTTACAATATCCTCGGGTACATCGACTTCAAACTTAACATGTGATTTACCTTCAGCCAAACCATTCGGATTGAAGTCTGTATTGATAGGCAACTGAGTAGTACCTGCGGGAAGACCTGCCTGCTGAAGGGCATCATCAAATGAAAGTACACGTTGAGAGGTTTCTATCACAGACTTTTCAAACTTCGCATCGACGTTATCAACCTTCACATCAATATCAGTAGAACCATCCTCTACCAAGTAATAAAGATTGCTTTCATCTGTTTGAACCGAACTATTAGCATCAATCTCTAGAATATCTTCTAGCTTGATTTTCTCTGTCTTACCCAACTTGACACCAAGACCGTCACTGCCCAGTCCCATCGTCATGTCGATGTTGTTCAAGTCCCAATCACTAGCACAACCCGTCATAAAGAAAACGGAACCTGTACACATTGCACCCATGAACAACCATTGCTTAAGGGGGAAATTTGCCATAATGCTTGCTATTATAATTATATAGTAAAATTCATTTCTGTGTCACCTATCATCGTCTAATACTTAATATATCGAGCAACGCAATTAAAAAGTGCTGCAAAGATAAATATTTCATCGCATAGGAAACACAACACTCTGTTACATTTTTTAGAAGCAAACGAAAAAACTGCCACCTTGTTTGACCTCCAAAATTCTGACAACCTTGCAGAAATAAGAAAAGGTTTCCAAATGCCAGTCTCAAAACAGACTGTACACTTGGAAACCTTAGATAGACAAGTAAATTAATCAGCTTATATTAAGCTTCTTCAGACTTGGCCTCGATACGATTTCTACCCAATACCTTGAAAGCAATCGGAGCTGCAAGGAAAATAGAAGAAAGCGTGCCGAATACAACACCCAAAATCATAGCGAAAGCAAATGAACGGATGCTGTCACCACCGAGGAAGAAGATACAAAGCAATACCAACAACGTCGTGGCTGAGGTCATTACCGTACGGGTCAACGTGCTGTTCAACGAATCGTTGAAGAGACGGAACGTATCGCGCGTAGGATAGAGACCGATGTTCTCACGCATACGGTCGAAGACTACCACCTTATCGTTGATAGAATAACCGATAGCGGTCAACACGGCACCAATAAAGGTCTGGTCAACCTCAAGTGAGAAGGGTACCCAACCCCAGCAGATGGAGTACATACCGAGGATAAAGAGCGTATCGAACACCAAAGCTACCGTAGAACCTACAGAGAAGGCTACATTGCGGAAGCGAATAAGGATGTAGATAAAGATAGCAATCAAAGAGAGCATCACAGAAACAATAGCACCCTTTGCCATATCGGCAGCCACCGTAGGACCTACCTTCTGGGCAGAAATAATAGAACCGCCTGCGTGGTTATCACGGTCGATGAAGGTTGCATAGTCAGCCTTAATCAACTTCGCATCGTGCAATGCGTCAAAGATAAAGCGTTCTACTTCCTGGTCGATGTTTTCGTTGTCATCATCAATACGATAGTTGGTCGTCAAACGAACGGCCTCATTGCTCGTAGTCGTAATAGCAATGGCACTTACCATCGCATTGGGATCCTTTGCATGAACCTTGGCAGCAACAGCCTCACGAACCTGTTCGGGAGTTACACCCTTCTGTTCAAATTCGATGACATAGTTGCGACCACCGGTAAAGTCAATACCCTTAGAGAGGCCACGCGTTGCCAAGAAACCGACAGAAACAACAGCACCAACAATAAAGATTATAAAGGAAGCCTTTGCCTTACCCATGAAGTTCACCTTCATGTTAGTCAAGAAGTTACGGCTAATACCCGTTACGAAGGTCAGACCCAACCACTTATCCTTATTGAGGAAGTGTTCGTAAACCATACGGGTTACCCATACGGCGGTAAAGAACGAAGCACAAATACCGATACCCAACGTCATAGCGAAACCACGGATAGGTCCTGTACCAAAGTTGTAGAGGATAATGGCCGTGATGATAGAAGTCAAGTTTGAGTCGAAGATGGCAGAGAAAGCATTGCCATAACCATCAGTCAAGGCGGTCTTGATATTTTTACCTGCACGGAGTTCTTCCTTCGTACGTTCGTAAATCAATACGTTCGCATCGACTGCCATACCGAGTGAAAGCACCATACCGGCAATACCACTCATGGTCAATGCAGCCTGGAAGGAAACGAGTACACCAAAGGTGAAGAAGAAGTTGAGCAAGAGAGCAATGTTTGCCACCATGCCCGGAATCAAGCCGTAGAACAAGCACATGAAGATCATCAAGAGCACGAAGGCTACGATACAAGCCGTGAAACCAGCCTCAATAGAAGCAGCACCGAGGCTCGGGCCTACTGTTTCTTCCTGTACAATCTTAGTCGGTGCCGGCATCTTACCACTCTTCAATACGTTTGCCAAGTCGCGCGTATCGTCTGTCGTGAAGTTACCAGAGATTTGAGAAACACCACCCGTAATCTCAGACTGGATAACCGGAGCACTATATACAAAGCCGTCAAGTACAATCGCAACCGGACGCTTCAAGTTCTTCTTGGTGATAGATGCCCATTCACGACCACCATTCGTCGTCATCGTCATCGAAACGATAGGATTGTGTGTTTGGTCGAAGTCGTCCTTGGCATCTTCAATAACGTCACCTTCCAAAGCAGGCTTACCATTTACCTTACGGAGTGCATACAACTCGAAGATATTGCCCTTCATTTCAGGAGCACTCTTGACACCCCAAGCAAGCTGAAGGTCAATAGGGAGTACAGACTTAGCCGCTTCACTCTGAAGCATGCTGTTGATAGCAGCCGTATCAGCAGCCGCAGCAAAACCTACGACACATCCGTTGGGAGCCATTCCCTGGATTTGTACCAACTTAGCAAATAAAGGATGCTGTGATTCAATACCTGACGCCGGAGTTGCCTTTACAGAATCCGTAGCAACTGAATCAGTTGCGGTTGAATCTGCTACAGCAACATCACCCTTTGCCAAACGAGAATCCAAAGACTGCAAAGCGGGGAAGACTTCTGCAAGAGTATAAGTCTCCCAGAATTCCAAATTGGCAGAACCCTGAAGCAACTTACGTACACGCTCAGGTTCCTTGATACCAGGCATCTCGACCATAATTTGGCCAATCTGTCCCTTACCACGCAATACCTGGATATTGGGCTGTGCTACACCGAAACGGTCAATACGTGAACGAACTACCTTATTAGAGTTCTCAACGGCCACGTTGACTTCCTCATTGAGCACCTTCTCAATGTCCTTGTCTGAAGAAGTATAAGTGATGTTCTTAGCCTTCAACTTGGAAGCAAAGATACCACCCAACTTGTTTTCACCGTTTTGCTGGGCATAAGTACTTACGAAAGCATGAACGAAGTCCAGGTTTTCGCTCTTAGCCAACTTCTGCGCATCCACGTACGCTTTCTTGAACTTGGGGTCGTTTGCGCTTTCGCCAGCGAGGTTCTTCACCACGTCGGGTACGCTCACCTCAAGCACTACATTCATACCGCCTTTCAGGTCGAGACCCAGGCCGATTTGCAGTTCCTCACACTCCTTGAGCGTCTTCCAGTTCAAATAAACCTTCTCATTACGCATAGAGTCAAGGTAAGCTGCTCCGTCTTTGCCTTGTGCCGTCATTTCTTCCGCCTTCTTCTCATAGCTACTTGTCACAAATGAAAAGGACAAGTAGAAAAGGCAAATCAAAGTCAGCAACACTGCAATTACTTTAACAAATCCTTTGTTTTGCATTGTGTGATTGTGTGATTATTATTTTTGATTATTGTTTTTCGGCTTAGCACAAAAAACGGGTACAAATCCTGCATGTACCCAATTTTGAACGTGCAAATATACGCGAAAATTCCGAAACCCTATGTTTTACACCTCTTTTTTGGGATTCACAAAGGCTATACAAAATGCCTCCTAAGAAATACCTACCCTCCCATTCTTTTAAAAGTTGGGATGAAAGCAGATTCGACTTATCTTTGCACCGATTCTATGTATTAACACTTCCACTATGAAGCATATTTCTCTCCTTACTCTACTCTTCCTTTTATGGAACTCATTTACGGTCACTTCCGCTCAAAGCCTTCAGCTGCCCGCTCCCTTCAGCGATGGGATGGTGCTCCAACGCAACCAACCACTAACGATTAAGGGTAAAACGGAAGCTGGTACGGCTGTCAAGGTAAAACTGGATAAACAAACACAATCTACGACGGCAGACACCCAAGGGAACTTTACGGTGACACTCGCCCCCTTACCTGCCGGCGGTCCTTACGAATTGACCTTTGAGACACCCCAAATCAGCCGCACTTTCCACAATGTGTGGATGGGTGAAGTATGGCTCTGTTCCGGGCAGTCTAATATGGAAATGCGCCTACGCGATATCGCTACAGCCCAACAAGATCTGAAAATAGCTGAGAAAATGCCTCGCGTACACCTTTATAACATGGAAAGTGCGTTCCCTGTCTATGCCCAAATTTGGGAGGAAGACCGCATGAAGGCGATTGACCAAGGTAATTTTATACGTCCCGCTCAATGGAAGGTTTGTACCCCGGAGGACGCGGCACGTTTTTCTGCCATCGGATTTCACTTTGCCCGCCTACTAGCTGACAGCTTAGGGTGTCATGTCGGTATTATTTCCAATGCAGTAGGCGGTTCTACGACCGAAGGTTGGATAGATAGCACTTCATTAAGCACGACGGTTCCCGAAATGTTGCAAGGTGATTGGCGCAAGAACCCTAACATCATGAAATGGGCACGCGACCGAGCAGACTACAACTTGCAAAAAGACAAACAACGTAAACACACTCACCCGTATGCACCAGGCTACCTCTATTATGCCGCTATCCGCCCTATTGCGGGTTATCCCTTACGAGGTGTTCTTTGGTATCAAGGAGAATCAAATGCGGACTTAGTTCAAATGCATGAACGATTATTTCCACTCTTAGAAAAGTCATGGCGAAGCACCTGGAATAAATCAGACCTCCCCTTCTATTTCGTACAGCTTTCGAGCATCTCAACTCGCCCTACTTGGCCCGAATTCCGAAACAGTCAACGCTTATTGGCAGACAGCCTTCCCCTGACCTATATGACCGTTTCGAGCGATGTAGGTGATTCCTTAGACGTTCATCCCAAAAACAAACGCATTGTAGGACAACGCTTGGCACATGCTGCGTTACACCATACTTATGGCAACACTCAGCTTGTACCCTGTGGGCCTCAACCAGTCAAAGCCACTTATACTAAAGTCGGTGAAGTACGCATCGAGTTTACTCATGCCCAAGGGTTGCGATTTGCTGGAGTCCCCGATCCAGCCTTTTTTGAAGTAGCTGGAAAGAACGGAATATTCGTTCCAGCCCGACAAATTAAAATCGAAGGTAACAACCTCATCATACGCTCCAACCGAATTACCCATCCGGTGCAAATTCGATATGGCTGGAAACCCTTCACACGAGCTAGCCTCATCAACAGAGCAGGCTTTCCCTGTTCAACCTTCCGCTTAGAAGTAGAAAACTAACAGGAAGTTAGAAGTAACCAAAATTAAACGCCACAAGAAAGGGTCTCTACACGAAGTTTCGTATATTTGCGCCCGTAATCAACAACATTATAATCCACTTAAAAACATATACTATTATGGCATTCTTAACAGACGAGAAACTCGTTATCGTAGGTGCAGCCGGTATGATCGGCTCCAATATGGTTCAGACCGCTTTGATGATGGGTCTTACTAGCAATATCTGTCTTTATGACGTATTCTCTGCTGAAGGTGTAGCAGAAGAAATGCGCCAGAGCGGTTTCGGCGATGTAAACATCGTAGCTACTACGGACAAGGCTGAAGCTTTCAAGGACGCAAAATACATCATTTCTTCAGGTGGTGCTCCCCGTAAGGAAGGCATGACACGTGAGGACTTGCTCAAGGGTAACTGCGAAATCGCTGAACAACTCGGTAAAGACATCAAGACTTACTGCCCCGATGTAAAGCACGTAGTAATCATCTTCAACCCTGCTGACCTCACGGGTCTCGTAACCCTCCTTTATAGCGGTTTGAAGCCTTCTCAGGTTACAACGCTTGCTGCTCTTGACTCCACTCGTTTGCAAAGCGCCCTCGCTAAGAAGTTCGGCGTAATGCAGAGCGAAGTTAAGGGTTGCGCTACTTACGGTGGCCACGGCGAACAAATGGCTGTATTCGGTAGCCAGGTAACGGTTGCTGGTCGCAAGCTGACTGACCTCATCGGTACGCCCGAATTTACAGACGAAGAATGGGCACAGATGCGTAAGGACGTTATCCAGGGTGGTGCTAAGATTATCGAGCTCCGTCGTCGTTCTTCTTTCCAGAGCCCCGCATACCTCTCTGTTGAAATGATTCGTTCCGTTATGGGTGGCGAAACCTTCCGTTTCCCCGCTGGTACGTTCGTTAACAACGAGAAGTACAACCACATCATGATGGCTATGAACACGACGCTCGACCAGACGGGTTGCCACTACACAATGCCCGAAGGTACGGCTGAAGAATTGGCTTCTCTCGATGCTTCTTACGCTCACCTCTGCAAGATGCGTGACGAACTCGTTACGTTGAATATCGTTCCCGAAATTGCAAAGTGGGGCGAAATCAACCCGAACTTGAAGTAAATAACTTCAACATTAGTTTCATAAGCAATGGAAAGAAGGTGTGTCGCAATACACGGCACACCTTCTTTTTGTTTTACCATTAAACCACAATCGTCAGTTTATCTCTTTTCAAACTACGACATTTTGAAAAAAGCTTGAGATGAGAGAGAACACAGACACTCATTTTCCCACTAACACGGGATAAAATATACTATGAAGATAGGAGGCTAAATGTAGCCTTGAACCTTTTCAAACTTGAAAATCGAAACGAATTGGTAGGCATCTACTCCTTCCTTACGACTAAGAGTTTTGCTTTTGAACGGAAAGACCTTTAAGATTTATCCAATTTGTCCAAAACATCTATCTTTGTGTTTTTGATACTGCATTTCTTCATTCAGCAACCAATACTTGTACTTGGCACTCTACTTTTGAAAAGTCTTATTGTTTTATACTGAAACCATGAAAATAAAATTCATCACCTCTCTCATCTTTGCGTTCGTTGTCCTGACAGGGCAGGCACAAACTTTCACAGCACACCTTGAAGACAGCATCGACTTCATTATTAGCGGTACCACCACCAGTCAACACGACAGTGTGGCGGCCTTCCCGTGTGCTCCACATGGAGAAATTAAAAAATTCCCCATTGTTGATGGGGCATTCACGGTGACGGGACGATTGCCACGCCACACATTCTTACAAATTGGCGACAATATCGGCAATGATCTTTATTTCATTATCAACGAAACCCCAACCAAAGTCAACTTGGTAACAGGCGAAATAAAGGGCAGTGCCTTGCAGGAAGAATTCATACGGATTCAGTTGCACGAACGTGACATTGAAGCTGATCTAATGACTTGGTGGTATCAAATCAGTGATAACGAAAAAGCTCGCCTCTACGATATGTATGAGGGAGAACTGGATGATGCTACGCCCGAGGACTCCGCCCGTTTCAAAAAATTCAAGGCTACGATGGACAAAAGGATGGAATTCGTGCGACAAATTGTTCGTGACAATCAAGACAATGTCATCCCTGCCTGGTATCTCTTTGTCAATCACAACAACCTCAGTTACGAAGAAATGCAGGAATTTATCCGTGATGACGCGCCTTATGCCCGACACCCTGCCATGGAATTTCCTTGGAGATCTTATTGGCAACAAACAAAACAGATGCGTCTCACTGGCAACCATGCTCCCGACTTCGAAGCCATAGCTCCTGATGGAACTCGACATAAACTCTCAGAATATCTCGGCAAGAAACAATATGTCCTTATTGATTTTTGGACTTCATGGTGTGGTCCTTGTATTGGTTCCTTTCCCTTTCTCAAGAAGTTATATTCTCAATACCACGACCGAGGACTTTGTATGATAGGTGTTTCTGGAGACAAGGAACGCAACGCCTGGCTTAATGCGCTCGAACGTCACCAACTGCCGTGGATCTCACTTCTAAGTTCGGACAAGGCTGAGAATGATGCCTTGAAACTGTATAGCGTAGAAAAAATTCCTACCACCATTCTCATCAGTCCTGAAGGAAAGATAATAGCAACTGATATCAGCAATCACGACCTAAAAAGATTGCTTCAACAACTCCTCGGAGATATGCCTAACAGTAAATAAATGCACCATAATAGCATAAAATGAACCTTTGATAAAAGAATGCGTGAACTTTGGCACACCTTCTTATTTTTATCGGACAGCAATAAATCGCAATAGCCACGATCTGCAACGACTACAGAATGAGGTGAAACGGGGATATCCCAAGCCCCCTATTGTCACCGCATTTGCCATCGGTCGTGTTTACGAATTCAGGAAGAAGACTGTCATCATCAAGTAATGTGTGCATCTTCACCGCGCCTTTCTTTGTTGTGTAATGTGCCCATTCGTAGAGCGACATGGTCAGCGTGATGGTAGATGAGTCCAGCAATTTGATTCGCATCTTGAAACGGAACCTGGTGCGTTGCCATATCGTCTGCTGTCCAAAATGAGCAAGCAGTGCATAGAATATCCGTCGGAACACGCTACTGTCCCTTTTTGCATTCTGATAAGCTACAGTTGATTTAAAGGGAGCGCGACAGATTCCAAGGTGGTTCAAATTGCCATTGGCTGAATTCAGTCCATTGGAGATATCACGTACAGAGTCGCATCCCGAGAACTGGCAGAACATCATGCTTATGAACTGGCTCCATGTGTCGTAGCCTTTGCTGTGCTTATCCGTTTTTTTCTTCATGGATAATTTTCTTTATGCATTCTTTTGGGAGTCTACCAATTGGCTTGTGCGAAAAGTTTTATATTTGCCATAGGAAGTAAAAGAGGTGGTGCTCTTTGCTAAGGTAGTTCTTTCTACCTTAGCTTTACTTCCTTTTTTTGTTTTTATCGAAAAACGTTTAGGACAACATTGCAACATAAAAGTTTTACCGGACACCAATAAATAAATTCCAAACTTATTATATATTTGCACAGGTTGCAAGGGTAGTTGTACAGCTTACGATGGATCTGCCGTCGTTTGCAGTGGACCTCGTCACATATTGACGAAATATTGCAACGGAACTTCATCTTTGCCTAATGATCTCATCCCATTAAGGGATTACGTATGCGAGTGTGCAGTTGCAATAAGGTTACACACTCGCCTTCTTAAAACGTTTTCTGCCATGTATAAAATACTCTTTATTTTGCTAATGTCTACATTTTACTCAGTATCCTCTGCTCAGAATATAGTGTTGACGGGTGAAGTAATAAATCCAATTACCAATGAAGGATTGCATGAAGCCGTTATAAAGGTAATGAATGCAGCCAACGATAGCGTTTTGGCATCATAAGCTCAACATGATTGTGGAGGAAAGAAATGGCAACTCAACGGGATACCTCGACAAAAACAATGGTGCCATTTTTAACCTCAAAATATCTTCGACATATCAAGACGTAGTGTTAATAGTTAGTGCATCGGGCTACGATAGCATAAAGAAAAACATACATATAGATTTGGAGAAGAAACGCATCGATGTGGGAACGATAAACCTCCTTCCCGCTATGAAGCAGCGTAATCTTAACGAAGCAACAGTTACAGCCACCAAGATAAAAATGTACTATAAAGGCGATACTTTGGTGTATAATGCCGATGCCTTTAATGTGCTCAAAAACGAATCACTCCGTAAGTTAGTGTTACAGTTGCCCAATACCAAGATTGAAGAAGGGGTAATCTACGTTAATGGCAAACCTATTGAGAGTTTGCTATTCAGTGGAAAAGACTTTTTCAATGGCAACATTGATGCTGCACTCGACCGCCTGCCAGCCTACATTGTGAGTAAGGTAAAGGTCTATGATAAGCAAGGGGAACTGAGCGAACTGACAGGGCGCGATATGCACGATAAGCAATATGTGATGGACGTACATTTAAAGCGTGAATATCTTGGCACTTGGATGGCTAAACTCGAAGCTGACGTTGCTACCGAAAAGTTGTGGGGCGGACAAGGCTTCTTGATGCGTATGGATGACAGACAAATGCTTAGTATCAATGCAGACATCAATAACTTTAATGAAGAACGCAAGATGGTGAGTATTTGCAACATGGCTAATAGAAGTCCAACGGGAAGACATAAAAATAAAGTAGCGAATATTGAGTATTTTTTTGAGCCTAATAGCACGTGGCGCTTTAGTAGCAACGCCTCCGTACAACAAAAAGAGCAGAAGACCCATACGTGGACGAATACGGAAACATTCCTCACGCCCGATAACCTAATGGCGAAGAATAAAACCTTCGTTTCAGACAAAGACACGCGTATTAACGCTTATGCCGCCCTTCGCGCCAGACAAACGAAGAAGTGGCAGAGCGAACTGAAGTTTGACTTTACTTTTGACAATATGCGCAATGCACAAGATGCCCTTACACTTGCCTTTTGGAAAAGGGGAGATCAGGATTGGCATACTTGGGAGGTGGATAGCATTTGGAATAATGTAACGCGCTTGTCGTCAGACGACATGCTTTACACGCTGCTCAATCCTACACTACAAAAGCAAAAAACGTTTACTTACAAGCCCGAGTGGAAAACATCATTGGTTTTAGGTGGCAATCCCTTTAATATAGACTTGCAAGTAAATCACAACAATGTGCAAAACGACCTATACAATAATTATAAGTTAGACTATCTGAGCACACAAGACAACGACCACCGCCGCATTTATAATAATCATACGGAGCACAATACGATGGTTGATGCCACGATCGATTATGGCTACAAGTACTTTAAAAACGATAAATATGATGGTGTATTTACCCCTTACATAGCCTTTAACCATACCTACGGCAACTTATCACACCCTTACTATCGTTTGGAACGTATGCAAGAGTGGTCAGATGCATTGGATTGGACAAAAGGTTCGTTAGGCATATTGCCCGATGGCGAATGGCAAGCCATTTGTTTTGACAACGAGAACAGCTATTATAGCAAAGAAAAGAAACAAACGGGTAGTGTCGGTATGCGTCTTTCGCACAAACTGACAGGACTAAAACGTGGCAATATTCAATTCGATGCTGACCTAAGTGCAATGCTTCAATACAAGCATTTGGACTATCAACGTAACGAGCAATCCTACAATATCGAACGCCATGCCTATTCATTCCGTCCCACACTCACTATGGAGTATCGGTCGAATGGAAAACATAAGTGGTCGCCCGAACTCCGACTCAACTACACAAGTGAACACCAACTGCCCAACCTACTTAACATGCTTCAGATAGAAGACAATGCCGACCCTCTCAGCCTTTTCCGCGGCAATGCATCACTTCAGGGCGAGTACGCTCATCGGTTAGCTTTACGCTATGGCATGAGTCAACGTAAGACTCGACACAATATGTATATTTCGTTACAGTACACTCGCACGCATAACAACATCGTTGCATCTTCTATCTACAATGCAGAGAATGGTGGACGCATCTACGAAATGGTTAACACCAATCGCACTCATGCCACTAATGGTGACATTGGTTATGGTATGCCCCTCGACAAGAGACAGGACTTCTATATCACCTTCTCTGTGCGAGGCAACTATCATCAGAATGCCGACTTGTCACACATTAACGCGACAACAAAAAAGGGAGGCTTATTGCAACAATATGGAATAACGCCTAATGCACAACTTCGCGGTGCGATAGGCAATAATTTCCGATTCTCAACAAGTTGGCGCACCTCGTTCAGCACCATTAAGCAAAACAACATGGATACGCGTTATCGCGAAACAAAATTGGCTGCCGACTTTAGTTGGAATTTGCCTTGGAAATTTCAGTTAGCTTCTGACTTCTGTGCCAATATCTACAATGGTTTTGCTGATGCCTCTATTAACAAGGCTCATTGTCAGTGGAACGCTTCTTTGGCACGCCGTTTCTTGTCAGACCAATTGTCTGTTAAACTGATAGCCAATGGCATACTTACTCCGAAAAACAACATTTATTCAAGCATCAATGCCACAAGTCGTGTAGAATCTTACACAGACATTCTGCCACGCTATTTTATGCTGAGCGTTGTCTATTCTTTGGATTGGACGCAAAAGAGTAAACGAAACACGAAATGATAAATAAATTTCCACTTTATACGCAGAATGAGGCGATGGACTGTGGTCCAGCCTGTCTGCGTATGGTTGCAAAATATTATGGTCATCACTATTCACTGCAGACACTTCGAAAGAAGTGCTTTATCACGCGAGAAGGTGTTTCCTTATTAGGTATCAGTGATGCTGCGGAGAATATCGGATTTCATACGAATGGTGTAAGAATTTCGCTCCGAAAATTTGCGAGTGAGACACCTCTACCTTGTATTTTGCATTGGAATCAGAATCACTTTGTTGTATGCTATATAATGTAAGAAGAAACAGAAAAACCCGTTGGCGGAATTAATTTAGTGCATACTTAATTCTGCCAATGGGCTTATTGTTTATAAAGTTTGCGTATAGCAAAACGGTAAGTGCACTAATTT
>OIRI01000045.1_pt1 | contig 49917 bp, 39 predicted proteins | sample 1586231 | NCBI WGS metagenome assembly OIRI01 (sample SAMN02675048, study PRJEB24791) | human gut metagenome, SKBSTL034 | isolation source: stool | host: Homo sapiens | place: USA | reverse complement strand
GGGTCGCGGCATGCCGCGACCGTACAACACCTGCTCCTCATAGCAATAGTAACTTCCGCCGCGCGTTCTATAATGGCAAATCAATGGGTCGCGGCATGCCGCGACCGTACAACACCTGCTCCTCATAGCAACAGTAACTTTCGCCGAGCGTTCTATAATGGCAAATTAATGGGTCGCGGCATGCCGCGACCGTACAACACCTGCTCCTCATAGCAATAGTAACTTTCTTCGCGCGTTCTATAATGGCAGATCAATGGATCGCGGCATGCCGCGACAAAAACTCTGAGAAAGGAGAAACGAATACCTATCCCTGTTCACCTTCCCCCTCATTTATCGTCGAAAATGGTAAAATAGCGCAGTCTAACAGAAGAAGAATCTGTAAAATAACGCAGTTTGAAAGAAGAAAACTGGTAAAATAGCGCAGTTTAAGAGAGTACTTTTAGTCAAATAAGGCAATTTGATTTAGACGAATCAGTATATTTGCATTCACTATCAATAAATTCGAACAAAGAATTCATATCGAAAGAAGAACAACCCTCAGTGGTTGCTATATTCTCCCCCTTTCAATTCCATCTCCCTTCAAAAATGTGCTTATGATTGATATACGTACCTTGGAAAACATCCTTTCTGACCAAGCAGAAGAAATTGCAAGCAAACAACAACTTACTTTTTGCCAACGAAAAGAGGAAGAACTCGTTGACCTCGATAGTCCACAAGCACAAGTAATCATTGGCGTGCGTCGAAGCGGAAAATCTACACTCTGCTACAATGTGTTGCAACGAGCAGGAGTGAAATATGCTTACGTCAACTTCGATGACGAGCGACTAGCCACACTTTCAGTAGAGGAACTAAACAATGTATTGGAAGCACTCTACAAAATCTATGGGAAATTCAACTACCTATTTATTGACGAAATACAAAACATACCTGGCTGGTACCTCTTTGTCAACCGATTACTCCGACAAAACCTCCACATCCTTATTACGGGATCTAATGCAAAGTTACTCAGCGGCGAATTGGCTACCCATCTCACGGGACGACACCATGCCATCACACTTTATCCCTTCTCTTTTTCAGAATATTGTGAGCTGAAGCAAATCGACAAGCAAGGCAGATCTACACAGGCTATTGCCTTACGACGAGCGGCTTTTGATGACTATATACGCCAAGGCGGTTTCCCCGAACTACAATTTTTACGCTACGATCGCGACTACGTAGACACGTTGGTAGACAATATACTCAAACGAGACATTGAGCAACGCTTCCGAATTACTCATCAAGCCAGTTTTGAGCACCTTGCCCAACACTTAATGAACGTTGCACCCGCTATCATCACTGCTAAATCACTGGCTGATACCTTTGCCATCGGTTCAGAACATACAGTCAAGAACTACATCAGCTATCTGATGCAAGCCTACCTGTTGATTGAACTGACCAAGTATTCTCCGAAAAGCAGACTACGCGTAACAGGTAAGAAAGTTTACCCCATTGACGTAGCACTGATGAACAAACGTAGGGATGCACTGGTAGGTGACAATTGGGGATGGCGACTAGAGTCTGTGGTGTTTATCGAGTTACTTCGACGAAGCAGACACAACGGGTGGAACCTTTTCTATTACAACGAACGAGCCGGAGAATGTGACTTCCTTGTGTGTTGCGGCAATGAAGTATTGCAAGCCATCCAGGTTTCTTACGACATCCAGCAACCGCGAACCCGTAAACGGGAGTTGGCAGGGCTTCAAATTGTAGCCCGCAAATTACGCTGCACCAATTTGCTCCTGCTGACTGACCATCACTACGAAGACGTTACCACCGAGGAAGGTAACATTGCCATACGTCCCGTCTACGACAAACCCCATGCGCCCCGCCTGAAGTATACTTCGGGCGGGGCGCAAGTGTTATCAAGTCAAGAAAACAAGACTACTGTGCGGGAGCAGCCTGCTGTTGTTCAGGAGCCTCATCAATGAGATCCATGAACTGATCAAGTTTCGGAGTAATAATAATCTGTGTACGGCGGTTACGCTGCTTTCCCTTCGGCGTAGCATTGCTTGCAACGGGATTGTACTCACCACGGCCAGCTGCAGTCAAACGCTTCGGGTCAACACCATATTGATTTTGGAGTGCCTGAACCACTGAAGAAGCACGGAGCGTAGAAAGGTCCCAGTTATTACGGATGTTCTTCTGTGAGATAGGCACATTGTCCGTATTACCTTCGACCAGCACGTCGTAATCCTTATAATCGGCAATAATTTTAGCAATCTTCTCGAGTGTTTCGCCTGCGCGGTCACCAATCTCGTAGCTGCCGCTCTTGTAGAGCATGTTATCAGCCAATGAGATGTATACGACGCCCTTCAACACCTGTACGTCCACGTCGTTCATTTCCTCGCGCGTCAGCGAACGGGTCAATTTGTTCGTCAGGGCCTGGTTCAACGAGTCACTCTTTGACTTAGCGTCAACGAGTTGCTTAATGAACTTGTTCGAAGCGTTGATTTCGTCCACCAACTTCGAGATGTTCACGTTACCAGCCTGTACATTGTCCTGGTAGGAGGATTGCAGTTTGCTATAAGACTCGCGCATCTCTTGGTTACGACGCTGTTCGTCAGCCAAACGGTCGGCGAGGCTCTTAGAGTTAGCGTTGCACTCTGCCAAGCTAAGGCGATTCTCGTTAAACTTCGTCTGCAAGTCGGCATGTTCCGTCTTCAGGTTGTCATAATTGGCCTGAAGTTCTGCCACCTTTTTCTTGCTCACGCAACTTCCCATCAGCACGGTGAGAGCGAGAGGAAGAACTAAACTGATACGTTTCATAATACGATAAGATATGAATAGGTTGTGTTGATTTTTGCGGCGCAAGTTAGGCATATCGTGTCTTCTTGCCAAAAATCCCCCTGCTCTTTTAGACATCTGTAAAGAGAAAAAGCTGAAAAAGGAAGGTCGGGATTACAAGAAACAGTCAACGGGGACAGATAGCCTTCTGTCGCCCCGCTATCGTGGGTATGACAAACAGCTACCTGTCCCCGTTCATTTTCAACCGATGGCAACGGGCTTCATGCAGCCTCGTGCTCACCAGTCAATCAAACTAAATGCTCACCTTCACCCCTGCGAAGAACGTGCGAGGCATACCCGGGCCGTACATGTAGCCAGAGTCACGCGTTGCACCGCGATCGAAATCTTTCTGGTAAGAGTTGAAGATGTTCTGAACGCCTGCATTGAACTGCAAGCAGACATTGCGCACGTCGAGATCGTAAGCAATCTTCGCTCCCAACTCAAAGAAGGACGGCGTATGTACCAAGCGGTCGGCTGAACCGTCTATTTCAGAGAACAAGTGGGGCACGTACATCTTGCCCGTGAAGTTTCCGTTGAGCGCAAGGCTCAGCGGCTTGATGGGAGTGTAGGTTGCACTGAAATAACCGTAGGCACTCGGTGTACGAAGGATTCGCTTGCTCATCCGTTCCGACTCCGTGAGGTTTTCCTCGTCTGCACTCCACTCCATGGGCTCGTCGTAGCGACTGCTTTGCAAGGTGAAGCCCGCCTGAAGCTGCGCTTTGTCGCGGTATGCCAGTCGGAACTCCAACGTACCCCCGTAAACCTTCGCACCCGGTCCGTTCACACGCGTCTGAATCAAGTAACCGCTGCCGGCAGGGTCGAGTTTGGGCGACGTCAGTACGAAGGGGTCGGTCAGGCTGGTAAAGAAACCTTCGAGAAGGACGTTAGCCTGGAAGCCACCGAAGCTCTTATACCAGTCAATCGAAGCATTGACGCTGCGCGAGTGTTCCTCCTTCAGATTCTTGTCACGCGCAATCGAAATGAGCTGTCCGCCCACGTGATTAATGTGTAAATCTTCGTCGAAGGCCTGAGGGGTACGGAAACCCTCGGCATAACTCAAGCGCAAGTTGATATCGTCCGTCGGATTATAGCGAATGTTGGCACGCGGGCTGAAGATGGCCTTGTTCATAATGCTATTCTTGTCCATGCGCGCACCGATGAGGAAGCTCCACTGCTTGTTCTTCCACTCATTTTGCAGGTAGGCAGAGTAGATATTGATGGTTTGGTTGAGCGGATCGGGGGTGTACTTGTCAATAAGCTGTTGCAGCTCGTCGCCAGTAGCGTCGGGATTCTCTTCCAAGGCCGCATCGCGGTATTTTTCCAAGTCCGTAGCGCGGTCCTTGAGGTCATCGTGGTTAAATTCGACACCTGCCGTGAGATCAGAAGGCATAAAGAGGAACTTATCAAACTTATAGATGTATTGTCCTCCCGCTACCGCCGTGAGGTTCTTCGTTCGTCCGTATGCGCTGTAATAACTTTCGCGATGAATGTGCTGTGCCGAAGCGTAGAGATTGAAAAAGTGCTTTTGGTTAGGTGAGTTAGTCAAGAACTTGATGCCCCCCGTGTTGATTGAGTGTCTTGTTTGTTCTACAAGGCCGTCTGCGCCCAAACCGTTAAGCTCTGCATTCTCTGCGATGTGAGGCGGCAGGTCGAGCGAGTTTCCGCCCCGGCGAAATTCTTCGATGTGGTGATATTCCAAGCCTATTTTCGAGTACGTACCCAACTTATAGTAAGCATTCATACCCACCATTTGGTTCTTCATCTTCGAAAGTTCGGTAAAGCCGTCTCCGTTGGCGTCCCAAGCCGAGCGATGTCGGTTTTGGCCGTAAATGTAAGCGCCCGCACGGTTATCCGAAGAGACTAACGAGAGGTTCATCGTCGTGTTATTGTCGTACGCTCCCGAACCGTCGATGTTGGTCAGCGTGTGGGCAAACGATCCGCTGTTTGCACGCGGTTCTTTCGTGATGATATTGATTGTTCCGGCAATGGCAGACGATCCGAACAGGGCGGAACCGCCTCCTCGTACCACTTCTACACGGTCTATCATGTTTGCAGGAATCTGTTCGAGTCCATAAACACCTGCCAGCGAAGAAAAGATAGGACGTGAGTCGATGAGAATTTGGGTATACTTACCTTCCAAACCATTTATACGCACTTGTGTAAAGCCGCAATTCTGACAATTGTTTTCCACGCGCACGCCGGGCTGAAAGACAAGCCCCTGAGAGAGATTCTGCGAGCAAGTGTTCTCAAAGAGCTTCGAATCGATTACCTTCACGAGCGTGGGAGCCATTCGTCGCTTCGTCTCACTGCGGTTGGCCGACACGACCACGCCATCGAGCTGGTTCGCATCTTCCTCAATCTCAAAGTTTTCCTCCAGTGTCACGCCCTTCTTAAGCACAACTTCGCGGCGTTGCGATTCGTAGCCCAACATGCTTACTTCGAGCGTAAAACTACCTTCCGGCAGGTTTTTGAGAAAATAATGTCCGGTTTTATCGGTCACCGTACTCAGTACAGTACCTTTCAGAGCCACCGTTACAAAGGGCATGTGTTCGCCCGTATGCTTGTCAACGACATGACCTATGATGTTAGCATCTGACTTATCGAGTTCGTCTGCCGCATCTGTGGGCAGCGCATAAGTTGCCAGCGATGTGAGCCAAAAGAGCAAGCTCGCCATCGCGTAAAGAGTATATTTCATTGGGATAAAGTGTTGTCAGTAGGGATGCACTCCGTGTGCATCGTGAGAGAATAAAGGGGGTAGCTGATTACATCAACCGATGTAGCCAGCCTCTCCGTGTTGTTTGGTCATCAAGACCTATGTAGTGTTTAGGGGGAATACACCGTAAGGTGTACATGCTACTGACAAGGCGGAGCACGTGCCGCCAAATGGCGCAGCCAGGTCTTCACGACCGCCACGTCCATCGCTTGATAGTGGCACACATACCAGTGGAATACGGGGAGCGGCAACAGTTGCTCCAACACCGTCAATTCGGGCAGCAAATAATGGGAGAGAAACAGAATCGTTTCAAACTGCTTAGGGGTATGTGTGTGGTGTTTTTGTTTGTAAGGGTGGGCATGCACAATGACTCCCTGCTCCACCCGGTGCACGTGCGAAAGCCACGTTTGCCCACCGACATACGTGATGAATATCAGTGGGAGCAACAGGCGTATAAAGGTCTGAAAATGCTTAGTCATGTGTTGTGTCCTGTCCTACAGGATATTGTTTTCTCGTAAGACAGTGCAAAAATACGCATTCTCCACTCGGTGACCAATACCTATAAATGGGGAAGGATCTTTGATAAAGCGGAAAGTGCTGCAAAGGCGTCAATATCTGAATCTCCAGGTTACGAAACGGCTAAAAAACGAACAAAAAGCGCACGCGCAACCTTCGCTCACAGGACAGGCTGTCAAGGCGGGTTCTATTCGTTACAAGTGGATCAGTGGAAGGTAGAAGAGTGTAGGTTGAAAGTCGTTGACTTGATGAAGAAACTTTAAACTCCTAAACTTCGAAACTGTGATGGATAGCACCTCCCCTCAATGAAAAGCCGAATGGCCTCCCATTGCCTTCCCCTCTCCTTATTTTTCACCCAAGCACCAGGAGGACGCGTTACCAAGGGCTTAAAAACGGACTGAATCGGTTCTGCTACAGCATGGAAGGCTTATTTCCGCTGGAAATAGGGATTGTATTCAGAATAGAAGGTAAATTCCCTATGGAAACAGGTATTCTATTCTGAATAGAAATAGATTTTCGACAAGGGAATCGAGTTCTATTCCAAATATCACTTTATTTTCCATAGGGAAACGCACTTATATTCTGAATACAACAGCTATCCCCATCGGAAAATAAAGTTTCATTTTAAAACAGACACTGAAAAACGAGCTTGGAAAGCCTTTGAAACAGATACAGGGAAAGGTGAACGGGGACAGATAGCCATTCCCCTTCTCTCTGAACAATAAAAAGGGGAACGGGGACTGTCCCCGTTCCCTACAAAGGGACGCAAAAGGAAAAGGAAAGTACCCGAAGGAGGGACAAAAGGCGGTGAACGGGGACAGGGGCCGTTCACCTCTTTTTCAATCGTTTGAGGAAGAAGGGTCACCTGTCCCCGTTCACCGTCGACCACTTGAGGGAGCAACGAATCCTTGTCCCCGCTCACTTGCAAGCGTTCGAAAAACGAAAAAACGTCTGCTTAGGCCTGCTTCAATTCGTTGATGTCCACCAACTTGTTGACAATGGCATAAATGGTCAGCCCCGCCACAGAGTGAATGTCGAGCTTGCGGGCAATGTTCTTGCGATGCGTCAGCACCGTGTTGAGCGAGATGAAGAGCTGAGCCGCAATTTCCTTGTTGGACAGGCCGCAAACCACCCAGCGCACGATTTCGCGCTCTCGGTCAGAGAGGGCATCCTTTCCTTTCTCCACTCCGTTGGCTTCAGCGGCTTCTGTTTCGTCTGAAATGGCAATTCGTTCTTCTAATATCTCGACTGCAGGCACAAAAAGGTCGTCCTCCACCTTACAGTGGATGTAGAGGTCCTTCTCACACGTAAAAATATCGTAGAGTACGTTGTGCAAAAGTTCCACCTGCTCGGTCGGCGCGTAGTATTTGATGATAATGTTCTTCAACTCCTGCAATTTCGTGTCGATGCTGTGATGTCCGCGCGCAAACTGCGCAATGGCGTATTCTCCCGTACGTCTGCCTTGCAACAATTCCTCCACATAGGCAAAGACCTTGCGGTTTTCGTGTTCCATGTGCTTGCGCACCTCGCTCATGTAGTCATCGTAAAACTTAAGAATGAGGTAAGCCACCTCGCCAGTGCTGGAACAATCGAGTGCTTCGAGTAATTTGCGGCGAATAGCGGGCAATTGAAAGTCGAGGAAATACGTATGGGCTTGCTTCAGATAGTTTGTCATGCATGCCACCGATATATGACCCAAACTTTCGGCTGCCCCACGCGCTCCCTGCTTTATAAAATTGGCCACAGCCAGGAAGGTGGGCGTGTCAACCCCGTTTGCTTCACAAATTTCTCTTACTGTATGCTCACCCACACCGAGTGGCACACCAAAACGCGACATCATTTGCAGTAGAGACGGTTCGTCACAGATTACATCGCAAATGCGGTCGCTCTCCTTGTAGCTTGTTGTAGAATACACCATATCGGCTGCAAAAATACCACGCATCAGCCAAAACTTCTCTACCTATTTGTGGTGATTTTTGTCAATCGGCTTCCCTTCCCTGCCTTGGCACTCCCTGCCCTCCTTCTCTCCATGCGCCGCGCTGGGCTTGCTGGCGGTGCCTTCGTCACCTCCTCAAATAAACGTACTTTTGCTCCCTCTACCCATCCTCAGTATATCAACCTATGTCGCTTCCTTTTTCCCTTCCCATGTGGCTCCGTCGGCTTGCCTTTGTGCTGCTCCTCGTACTGGCCCTTGTGCTGGCCTTGACCACCTGGGTCGAACAGACGCAAGGCACATCCTACGTCGTCCGCCACGTCTATCACGCTCCGTGGTTTACCCTCCTTTGGGTCTTGCTCGCCCTGTGTGGCAGTCTGAGTCTGGTCGGCGACCGCGCGGCCGGTCAGTCCGGGTCGCGCCTACTGCTTTGGCTGCTTCACGGAGCCTTGGTACTCATACTCATCGGTGCCGGGGTGTCCGCCCTCACCTCGCGCAACGGACACATCCACCTGCGCCAAGGCGTGACCGAACAGGCCTACACGCCCGAGGGAGAAAATCAGCGGTTGGTGCGTCTGCCCTTCCGCATTCGTCTCGACCACTTCCACATCAGCCACCACGCGGGCACCGACGAGGCAAGCGGCTACACCAGTGAGGTCTGCATCGACCACAAACGCTACACCGTCGGGATGAATCGCGTTGTTTCGGTTGCAGGCTATCGTCTGTTCCAATATGCTTATGATGCCGACCGACAAGGGTCCGTTTTGCTCGTTCGCTACGATCCGTGGGGCCGACCGTTGACCTACGCGGGCTATGCCTTGCTCCTGTTTGCCTTCGGACTCCAGCTTTTCACGCCCCTGGGCGGCATGCGTCGCAACCTGCGTGCCTTGCGCCGGCTGAGTGTCTTCTGTTTGGCGGGGGGACTCACTTTTTCTCCACTAACGGCGCGTGAAGCCTCCTCCCGCCCCGTACTTTCACCCGAAGCGGCAACCGCCTTCGGTACACTCTATACTTCCTGCGGCGGACGCATTTGTCCCGTACAAACAGTGGCACAAGACTTCTGCCGAAAGCTTTGCGGCACGACACACTACGAGGATTTTTCAGCCGAACAGGTCTTGACGGGTTTCCTCTTTTGGCCCGAAGCGTGGGCAGACGTTCCGCTCATCCGCCTTCCGTCACCCACCCTGCGCCAAACGCTCGGGTTGGACAGTCCGACGTCCTACCGTTTGCTGCAAATGGCATTGGCCAAGTCGTCATCAGCCCCTTGGTCGGCCGTGAGTGAGGGGCATCAACTGTGCGGACTGGTCGAAGCCCTGCACGAGGGGACTTTGTTGCGCCTCTACCCCGTGGTGCACAACGGCCGCACGCGGTGGTTGTCGCGTCGGGAGTTGGAGGCTGACACGACCTGGTGTTTGCGCTATCCACACTGGTCAGAAAAGGCGAATGAGTCGGAACTGATGGGCAACATAGTCTCCCTCCGCGCCGCACAACTCAAGGGGGGCGGCAACACCCTGCCCTCCGCCTTTACCTTGCGGGCCGAGCGGCTATACAATGCCTTCGACCTGCCGTTTTACCTCAGTCGGTTGCTCCTCGTGTGCGGACTGGTGGCCATGGGGTTGTCCTTGCGCAAGCCACACTACCCCCGCCGCGCCGTTGCCCCCACCTTGTGGATAATCGGGGGCAGTGGATGGGCGTTGACCGCCTTTCTCATCCTGCGCAGCCTCGTCAGCGGCCGTTTGCCTTTGGGCAACGGTTACGAAACGATGCTCACAGCGGCTTGGTTTTCCCTGCTGATTGGCTTTCCCTGGTCATTCCGTTTGCGCCGCGCCCCCTTGTTGCCCGCCATCCCCTTACTGGCTTCGGGCTTTTTCCTCCTGGTCGCTTCGCTCACCCGTTCGGGCGCAGAAATCTCACAATTGGTGCCCGTGCTCGACTCTCCCTGGCTACAGTTACACGTCAGTCTCGTCATGTGGGCCTACGCCCTGCTCACCTTCACCTTCCTGCTCTCCCTGCTGAGCCTGTTGCGAGGAGCTCCCGACTGGCTGTCCGTGTTACAATCGCGTCTGCTCCTCTATCCAGCCCTTGCCCTCCTGGCAGCAGGCATCTTTACCGGTGCCGTATGGGCCGATTTCTCTTGGGGCAGATATTGGGGATGGGACCCGAAGGAGGTTTGGGCACTCATCACCCTCTTGATATACGCGTTGCCGCTCCACCCCACGAGTTTGCGTCCCTTCCGTTCCCCCCGTTTCTACCATCTTTACTTACTCTTTGCCTTCTCAACCGTCCTCATGACGTATTTCGGTGTCAACTACCTTCTGGGCGGACTGCATGGGTATGTGGGGTAAGGAGGACAAAGGGAAGATGAGGGGAAGAAGGGACGGCTGCAAGGGAGACTAGGGGACTGATGATTCGAGGCAAAGGGGGTGTACGGTCGCGGCATGCCGCGACCGTACAACAACTGCGCGACCCTTGCAAACCAAAAGATGAATGCGCAAAGAAAGGTACTACTGCTACGAGTCGCGACATATCGCGCCCATACAATACCAGCCCCCTCCTTTTCCCTCCTCCCAGTTCCCCAGTCAATCACAAGAAAAATTTCCTCCCCAAACTTTAACGCTTCGGCCTGACCTTCCGACCGCATTCTTTCGTACTTTTGCCCCGTTTTCTAATCTCAGACAAACGTCGGCTCAGGCGTTGTCTGGTCTATAAAATTCAGATAGTATGCTCAACTCAAAGATCGAAGAGGCGCTCAATGCGCAAATCAATGCCGAAATGTGGTCGGCTTACTTTTACCTTTCTATGTCTGCCTGGTGTGCACAAGCCGGTAAGCCGGGCATGGCTAACTGGTTTGAAGTACAGTTCCGTGAGGAACAGGATCACGCACGTATCTTCTTCAACTATGTGCTTCAGCGCGGCGGTAAGGTCACACTTCAGCCCATTGATGCAGTTCCTACGGAGTGGCAATCGGAACTCGATGTATTTGAATCGACGCTGGAACACGAACAGAAGGTTACCAGCCTCATCAACAACCTCTTTGCACTCACCACACAGGAGAACGACTACGCTACGCAAAGTATGTTGAAGTGGTTTATCGATGAACAGGTGGAAGAGGAAGAAAATGTGCGCAACATTATCGACAATTTGCGCATGTTAAACGGTAACGGCTACGGCCTCTTTATGATTGACAAAGAGTTAGCCGCCCGCGTCTATACACAAGCTGCTCCCCTCGCTGGTAATGCGTAAGTTGGGGCTGCGAATCATACTCGGTTATTTAGTACTCACCGCGACGCTCTGCGTTGCGGTGTGGTTTATCGTAAAGTCTGCCCGTGCGGTTTCTGAAGTCTCAGATGTCGCACGGGTTGTTGCATCGCAACGAAAAGCCTCGAATAAACTCTTTGCCCAACTCTTTGAAAGCAATACATTGGGCGAAACGGCTACGTTACAATATGCCAGCGACCGTGCATTGCGACGTTATCTGGAAAGTGTGGCACACACAGAGCGTGCACTCGAAACACTTCAGAGCATGACGGTGAATGAAGCCCAACTGGCACGACTCGACACGCTCAGCTGGCTTCTGAACAAGAAATGTAAGGGAGTCATGAACCTGGTGCAGACTTTGCGACACGAAAACCAGCAAGGAACGGACCTTGCAGAACAAATTGAAGCGTTGCGGTCGGGGCGCAAACCGATGGAAATCGGGACGCAGGTGAGCATACCCGTGGTGGAACACGACGAGGAGGTGGTGATCGAAAGGCGAAAGAAGAAATTCTTCCAAAGACTGGGAGATGTATTCCGCAAAGGGAAGAATGACACGCTGATGACGACTACTTCGACCCGCAACACCCTGCCGGACAGCGCACAGGCCAAGGTGGACATCAGCGACACGCTGGCTAACATCCTGACAGACGTTCACCGTGACCTCACCCGCCACTCGCAGGCACGAAGCTTGCGGGTGAGTAGACAAACGGTGAACTTACGCCAATCGAGTGCGGAATTGTCGCGACGCATGGCTTTGCTGTTGGAGACTTTTACCCAAGAGCAACAGGAACTCATGGCGTATGCCTCGCAACAGGAACGCTTGCGACGCACGCAGGCCGCCTGGCAAATGGGGGCTGTAGCCTTGCTTGCTACACTGGCGGCGCTTGTGCTCTTCGTGTGGGTGGGGCGCGACATGAGCCGGGCAAACCGTTACCGCAAGGCATTGGAACAAGCAAAGGAGGACATGGAAAAGCTGATGAAACGACGCGAGCAGTTGTTACTGACCATCTCGCACGACATCAAGGCACCGGTCAACACCTTACAGGGCTACCTTTCGCTGCTCCAACCCCACACGGCACCGACGGCACAACCTCATCTGGAGGCGATGGAGGCTTCGGCTCACCATCTGCTCCATCTGGTGACGGCTTTGCTGGATTATCACAAACTCGAAGCGGGGGGCATCACGGTACAGCAGGAACCGACGGACTTGCAACGGCTGTTGCAATCTGTCTACCAGGCCTTTGTTCCATTGGCGGAGCAAAAGGGTTTGAAATTCTCGGCTGAGTGGGACTTACCCCAGGCACTGACCCTCCACACGGACGGATTTCGGCTGCGACAGATTCTCGAAAACTTGCTGAGCAATGCGTTGAAATATACGCAGAGCGGGGAAGTGACGCTGAGGGCAACTTGTTCGGCTGACGAGGTGCAGATTGCTGTGCACGATACGGGCTGCGGACTGAGCCGATACGACTGCGAACGAATTTTTACGCCCTTCACCCGTGTCAAGGGAAGCGAAGGGCAAGAGGGGACGGGCCTCGGACTGAGCATTACGCAAAAGTTGGCCGAACTCTTGCAGGGTTCGCTCAACGTAAGGAGCGAAATCGGGGTGGGCAGTACGTTTACGCTGACATTACCCAGACAAGGGGAAACGGCAACTGCTGACGAACCGACGGAAGGGGAATCGGCTCAGCCAATGGCAACGGAATCGCTTGCTCTGCCCACTCGAACGACTCAAGTCCCGGTTGTCGGCAATACGACCGCCACACACGCCCAAACGCTGGTGGTAGTAGACGATGACGCTTTGCAAATTAGGCTGACCGAAGCCATGCTCCGCAATGTGGCACCCGACAAGGCAACCATTCTCACCTTTCTCACGACGGATGACTTCTTTGCCTGGTTGGGTGAAGGGCATTTGCCCGACATGCTGTTTACAGACATCGAAATGCCCGGTCGCACGGGGTACGAAGTGCTCGCTTTTCTCCGAAAAAGGGAGGGCGGCGACCACATCCCCGTCATAGCGACAACGTCCCACGCCCTGATTCCAGCCGAAGACTTCAAACAACGCGGTTTTACGGAGGTGCTGTTCAAACCCTTTACGCAAAACGATTTGCGCAGGGTTCTCTCTCCGACACTTGCCTCGCAAGAGGAGCAACTGCCCTCGGAAAGTCCGACAGAGGTTGCGCCCTTCGCGTCCCTGCTTTTCTTCGCCGAGGGAGACCCCGAAGCGGAAAAAGCCATCCTCTTGCAATTCCGGCAAGACTGTGAAACCCACCTCGAACGGCTGCAGCAGGCTGTGCAAAGGCAAGACAAAACCACGGTCTGCCAGTTGGCACACAAACTGCTGCCTACCTTTACGCTGATTCAATCACCGGTTGTCCCGGCACTCCAACTTTTGGAGCACCGACGCGCTGAGACGGAATGGACAACGGCGGATAACGAACCGGTGAAACGGATGCTCTTGGAACTGGAAGCGTGCCGAAAGAAATTGCAAGCATGGCTGGAAGCGCAGGGCTAAACGGTGGGGAACCATCACCCGTCTGTATGACGCTCGGACACGATGGATCGCCAACGAATAGCCATTGTACGTTGCGCCCCCGCGGCTTGCCCGAGTTTTCCCCGCCTCTTACCTCTGACTGCTTCCCTCATTTCCCACAAAAACTGTAGGACTTATGCCTCACTTACTCCTTGTTGAAGATGACTTAACCTTTTCGACCCTGCTCAGTACCTGGCTGGGCAAAAAAGGTTTTCAAGTAACGACTGCCTCGACGGTGCAAGCCGCCATCAAACGCCTCCTTCACGAAGAAGAACCTACGCAACTGGTCTTGTCGGACCTGCGTCTGCCCGACGAGGACGGACTTCGCTTGTTGCAATGGCTTCGTGAACAGGGACGACAGGAACCCTTTATCGTCATGACCAGTTATGCCGAGGTGCAAAACGCGGTGGCGGCGATGAAGCTTGGAGCGACGGACTACATCAGCAAACCGGTGCAACCTGACATCCTGTTGGAAAAAATACAGGAGGCACTCAAGGCGGCTACGGCAAGCGTTGCTGCCCCATCCGTCTCTGCTGAACGGGAACAAACGAGCACGGCCGGGCCTACAGCAGTTCCTTCTCCGACTGCCGTTTCGTTGGACACAGCAGGGAAAGGAAGAAACAAGCGTTGTGCACCGAAGGCTACGACTTCGGCTCCAGGAATTGAAGGAAGTTCGGCTCCTGCACGAGAACTCTACCGACTGGCTTCCCTGGTAGCACCTACCCCGATGTCGGTACTGATTATCGGAGCCAGCGGAACGGGTAAGGAATACGTGGCACACCGCATTCATGAACAAAGTATGCGGAAGGATGGCCCGTTTATTGCCTTAGATTGCGGCGCACTGACCAAAGAACTGGCGGCGTCGGAACTTTTCGGCCACGTGAAAGGAGCGTTTACGGGCGCATCGACAGATAAAACCGGCGTCTTTGAGCAGGCTTCGGGCGGAACGTTGTTTTTGGACGAAGTGGGCAACCTGTCGTACGACGTACAGGTACAATTGCTCCGTGCCCTGCAGGAGCGGCGCGTGCGACCGGTAGGCAGTACGGAGGAACGAAGGGTTGACATCCGTCTGGTCTGTGCTACAAACGAAGATTTGCCTGCTGCCATCGCTCGGGGACAATACCGCGAAGATCTCTACCATCGGATCAATGAATTTACCTTGCACATTCCATTGCTACGCGAACGGGGGGAGGATATATTGGAGTTTGCGGCCTACTTTCTGCGTCATGCCAACGAGGAATTGGGACGCGAGGTCGAAGGTTTTACGATCGAAGCGCGTCAAGCCTTACTTGCTTATCCCTGGCCGGGCAATTTGCGCGAAATGCGCAATGTCATTGTGCGCGCCACGCTCTTGGCAGAGCACAATGCCTACATCGGTACGACGGAATTGGGCTTGACGGCTTGCACACCTTATACCGTGGCGACGGCTGCTCCGCTTTCTGCTGCAACGGCTACTCCGTCGGCCGCAGTGGCTCCTGTTTCGGCAGGAATAGGACGCTCTTCGCTTAGCCTCCGTTCGGACCCGCAACAAGAGCGCGAAACCATCCTTCAGGCTCTTCGGCAGACCAACGGGAACAAGAGTCGCGCCGCACAGTTGCTCGGTATTGACCGCAAGACGCTCTACAATAAGTTGAAACTCTTCGAACTCGAAGGATAAGCCCTCTCGAAGGATTTGCCCAGGCTTTGTAAAGGCGAATCCTTCGATTCGTTGGGCTTTTTCGGCGGCTGTCGGACGAAGGGGATTTATCTGCCCCGGCCACACCCGCAATCAGATTTCTTTTACTACTTTTGTGCTCGCGAAGACAAAGGGGTGCCCGATGTTCCCAAGCGGTGAACGAAGCGGCTGAGATTATACCCTTACGACCTGATGCAGTTAATGCTGCCGTAGGCATTTGTACGTAAGCTATCTTCTCTTTCCTGCCTTTTTTTGTAGGTCTCTCACTGACCGGCGTGGCAGGACGCACAGCGTTTATAAGAAACGCACACCTAGCATACATTGTTCTTTCCCCACGTTATTCGCTCCCTCGTTCCACACTGGAAGGAGGTGGTGAACCTATTCATTTATCACTATGCTCATCACTGTCAATGGCAAGGGAAAGGAGACTTTGGCACAGACTCTTTCCGAACTCATTGCCGAACTTCAACTGCCTGCACAAGGTGTGGCGGCTGCTGTCAACAACCGCATTGTGCCCCGTAACGAATGGGAGAACTTCTCGTTGGAAGAAAATGCCGCTGTCACGATTATCAAAGCCGTCTGCGGCGGATAAAACCCGACTCACACTGATTTCAACCCTCAATAAGGGCAGTCGAGAAGGTGAATAAGAGCATACAGAAGGAGGACGCTCGGACTTCGTAGCTCTTGAGACTCAGACTGCTCGCAATGAATCCAGAATTTAAATCATCACATCACATGATAGCTCCACTCAACATCGGCGGACGCGAATTTCAATCGCGTCTGTTTCTCGGAACGGGTAAGTTCCGCAGTAATCAAGAAATGGAAGAGGCTATTCTGGCCTCGGGTTCTGAAATGGTCACCGTGGCCATGAAGCGTATCGAGCTGGAAGATGCTCACGACGATATGCTCAGCCACATCCGCCACGACCACATCCAGTTGTTGCCCAACACTTCGGGAGTACGCACGGCTGAAGAGGCTGTGTTTGCCGCACAAATGGCACGCGAAGCCTTTGGCACGAACTGGCTCAAGCTGGAAATCCATCCCGACCCGCGCTACCTCCTTCCCGACAGCATCGAGACCTTGAAGGCGACGGAGGAGTTGGTCAAGTTGGGCTTTATCGTGTTACCTTACTGCCAGGCTGACCCTACGCTCTGCAAACATTTGGAAGAAGCGGGTGCGGCTGCGGTTATGCCGCTCGGTGCACCGATTGGTACGAACAAAGGATTGCAAACGCGTGACTTCCTACGCATTATCATCGAACAGAGTAATGTGCCTGTAGTCGTTGATGCAGGTATTGGTGCGCCGAGTCATGCGGCTGAAGCCATGGAAATAGGTGCTTCGGCTTGTTTAGTTAACACGGCTATCGCGGTGGCAGGCCGTCCTGCGGACATGGCACGTGCCTTTGCGCAAGCAGTGGTTGCCGGACGCCAGGCTTTTGAGGCAGGGCTCGCTGTACAGGCTCATTCGATGGAAGCTTCGGCCAGCTCACCGCTGACAGCCTTCCTGGACTAAGTTAAGGAGGAGGTTGCAACCTGTTCATACACGATACTTTCTCAACATACCTGCCCTTATGTCGATGGAAAACGTAGGAAACCATTCTGCCTGCGACTTCAATCGACACAACAGACTTCACCCAATCGGAAAGAGCAGGGCTTGCTCCTCCATTTATCCACTCACAATCCCAACAAATCCATGTTTTCAGACGAATTGCTAAACTATTCTTGGGAAGAAACTACTGCTGCCATTGCTGCCAAGACGGAAGCCGACGTGGTGCGTGCCTTGCAAAAGGAGCACTGCGATGTCGACGACTTCATGGCGCTGATTTCTCCGGCAGCAACTCCTTTCCTGGAACAAATGGCGCGCTTGTCGCGCAAATATACCGAAGAACGCTTCGGCCGCACGGTCTCGATGTTTATTCCACTCTATCTCACGAACTCTTGCACGAATTCGTGTGTGTACTGCGGCTTCCACGTGGCGAACAAGATGAAGCGGACCATCCTCTCACCCGAGGAAATGGTCAACGAGTACAAAGCGATTAAGGAACTGGGGCCTTTTGAAAACCTGCTCCTCGTTACGGGCGAGAATCCGGCCATGGCCGGGGTGCCCTATCTGGCTAAAGCACTCGATCTGGCGAAACCTTACTTCTCGAATCTGAAGATTGAAGTGATGCCATTGGAAGCTGAGGAGTATGCCGAACTTACGCATCACGGTATGAACGGTGTGATTTGCTTTCAGGAGACTTATCACCGCGAAAACTACAAACTTTACCATCCGCGCGGCATGAAGTCGAACTTCGAATGGCGTGTCAACGGCTTTGACCGAATGGGGCAAGCCGGCGTTCACTCTATCGGTATGGGCGTGCTGATTGGGTTGGAAAAAGAATGGCGCACAGACCTCACCATGTTGGCTCGTCACTTGCGCTACCTTCAGAAAAAGTACTGGAGAACGAAGTACAGCGTCAACTTCCCTCGTATGTGCCCAGCGGAGAACGGTGGTTTCCAGCCCAACTGCGTGATGACAGACCGCGAACTGGCTCAGTTGACCTTTGCCATGCGTATCTTTGACCACGATGTGGATATTTCATACAGTACAAGAGAAAGACCAGACTTCCGTGACCACATGGCTACGCTCGGCGTCACGACTATGTCGGCTGCCAGCCGTACTGAACCCGGTGGATACGCTACACATCCCGACGCACTCGAACAGTTTGAGGTGACAGACCCTCGTTCGGCTGACGAAGTGGTCGATGCACTGCGTCAGGCGGGTGTTGAACCGGTTTGGAAAGACTGGGACGGATCGTTTGACTTCGTAAAACGGAAATGAGTATGTCCCGTTACCACCGCCAGATGTTGCTTCCCGAAATGGGAGAAGCTGGACAGGAAAAGTTTCGCCATGCCCGCGTTTTACTAATTGGTGCAGGCGGTCTGGGCACTCCCGTTGCCCTTGCTTTAACAGGTGCAGGCATTGGGACACTGGGAATTGTCGATGATGACGCAGTCGGTCTGACTAACCTGCATAGACAATTGCTTTATGACGAAACGGTTATCGGGCAACCCAAGGCGGAAATGGCACGGGAGCGTTTGCACAGACTGAACAGCGAGGTCAACTTGCATGTCTACCCTTTGCGCATCACGCAGGCGAATACCGAAACGTTGTTGGAAGGTTATGACATCGTAGTAGACACTTGCGACAACTTTCAGACCCGTTATTTGCTGGACGACCTTTGCCAAGCCCGAAAGACTCCCTATATCTATGGTGCAGTCGGTGGATGGGAAGGACAAGTAAGCGTGTTTCACTATGGGGACCAACCTCGTCGCTACCGTGACCTCTTTCCCGACGAAGCAATGCTCCAAACCTTGCCCGCACCTGGCAAGGAAATCATGGCAAGCACTACGGGAGTGGTGGGAAACGTGATGGCGCAACAGGTATTTGAAATCGTCGGCGGTTTTGGCGAACCGCTGGCTGGCAAACTGTGGACCATCAACCTGCTGACCCTGCAGTCGATGATACTGGAGTTCTAAAACGACACCAAGCAACAAGAAGAGCGGAATCATTCTCCACAAGGGGAACGATTCCGCTCTTCTTATTGCTTACAAAAGGAAGAGGAGGTGCCTCTTCAAGCTTATGTATTACTCATTAACCGAAGGCAAAGAGGAATAGTCGCGGCTGTAACGCAACATTTGGGCATCATAAGCCTCGGTGTAGTCTAATTGTACGTCGGTAATGTTACCTGCTGCATCGCGCACGGCATGGTAAACGGGATTGATGAATCCCTTGTAAGGCGCGAGGTGAAGGCGTTCGTAACGCTCGAGGATTTCGCGATGCAGGTCGGCATCGACTTGAACCCCATAGCCTTCAACCAAGGCACGGGCGGCTTCGTAGTCACCCTCGCTCTTGATGCGCTGAATTTCTGCAAGCAGTTTGCCGAACAGACCGCGCAAAGCTTCGTAATCATTGATCTTGACGTAGGTCTTTCCCTTCTTCTTGACCAATTCCACTACCTTGTTGGCCTTGCCCTGCTCATACGCCCAGCGCGCAATCAGTGCGCGGTTACGCATATGTGCCTCTTCGATGGTGAGACCGGGTTTGATGCGCACCAATTGCGTCATGAGTCCGTTCATCATGTAGGTGTAATACTGACTCTTGTAGGCTTCGAGGTTGGGCGTCAATCCGAGCTCTACCAACTTCGGGTCAGCGACATAATATAAGCCGAACAAGTCTGCACGAGCTTCTTCAATCGTAGAACCATAGGCCTTCAGCGTATCAGGGTCGGTTCCGGGCAACAATTTGCCGCTTCCATGACCTAAACACTCGTGAAGGTCGGTATGAAGGTTGTCGCAAGCATCACCATACTGCTGAATCAGTTGACGAGTGGCTTCGTCAATGACAAACTCCTTGTCCATGCCCGAACCATGAGCGGCCTTGGCATAAGCATCGGTCAGATTGCCGATTGTTACACTCTTGGAACCGTGTTCACGACGAACCCAGTCGGAATTGGGAAGGTTGATACCGATGGCTGTCGAAGGATATAGGTCACCAGCAAGAATTGCGGCCGTGATAACCTTAGCCGAAACGCCCTTGACCTTCTCTTTCTTAAACTGACTGGCCACAGGCGAATGATCTTCAAACCACTGGGCATTCTCAGACAACTTCTTGGTGCGCTCGGTGGCTTCGAGGTCTTTGAAATTGACAATCGACTCCCATGAGGCCTTCATGCCTAACGGATCACCGTAACTTTCGGTGAAATAGCAAACAAAGTCAACGAGACTTTCCGTGTCGCGCAACCAATGGATGGCATAGTCGTCAAACGTACGGAGGTCGCCCGTGCGGTAAACCTCTACCAAGAGATCAATGACCTTCTGTTGGGCAGGTGTGTCGGCATAGGGACGCGCCTTGAGCAGGTTTTCTACCACCAGTTCGAGTGCGGGAGAATACAAACCGCCCACGCGCCAAACGCGTTCGTTTAGTTGACCAAACTCATCGCGAATCAGTCGGCTGTTCATGCCCATCATGATGGGACGAGGGTCGACAGCGGGTTTGCGTTGCGTGTAAAACTCTTCAGCCTCAGCTTGGGTGATACCTACTTCGTAATAATTGCTGGCAGAGGTCAACACGAGGTCTTCTCCATCCTTCTGATTGACGCGCATAGGCATCACAGCGGGGTCGAACATGACGGGAAAGAGTTCCTCACAGAACTGGTCGAGCGTTTGTCCGTCTGTCAACGGCAACTTTTCGACCGGAAGCGTTTGAAGTGCCGCCTTCAAATCGGTCGGACTAAACTCGGGCAGGAATTTCTCACAACCATAGTGGTGATGAATGCCCGAAGAGAACCATACTCGCTTGAGGTAAGTCGTCAGACCTTTGAAAAATGCACTCTGACGGTCTCCCTTCCAGTCGGTATAAACAGCTTCGAGCATACGACGTATACGTAAATTGTACCGGCCGTTCTGGTCGAAGAGGATGTCGCGTCCGTGGAGCGCCGCTTCCTGCAAATAGTAAATAAAGGTCTTCTCTTTGAGCGTCAGCTTCTCAAATCCTTCCACCTTGTAGCGAAGCATTTGGATGTCAGCAAACTGCTCGTCATTGTAAGCAAAGGCTTCGGGTGCGGGAGCCGCCTTTTGTGCCCCTGCATCTGCACTCATGCCAAATGCGGCAACTGATAGCATCATAGTTACAAGTTTTTGTTTCATAGAGATTGTTTCTTTCGGGAATGGATAATCATGTGGGAACGTGTTGCAAAACCTCGCCAAAGTTACGGCAATGCCCTTCGTAGACAAAGAAAAGCCCTCTTTTTCTTCGTTTCCGCTATCTGTTTCACTACCTTTGTACACCCTTCTGACAACAGAAGGCAGATTACTGCTCGCAATTCTTGCAATTTATGGAAATAACTGATTTGTCCGAACAACTGCGCTTTATCAAACGCTCGCTACGCGGGGTGATGAACGGCATTGTCAGCACGTCGATGCGCGACAAAGGACTGAACTATAAAGTAAACTTTGGGGTGGAATTGCCCCGCCTGCAGCAAATGGCGCAGGAGCTTCCTCATACCTACGAACTGGCCGCTGCGCTTTGGAAAGAAGACATTCGCGAATGCCGTCTGCTGGCTGGAATGCTGATGCCCGTGGAACGCATGGATGCTGAACTGGCTGAAATCTGGGTGGAAAGCATGCGTTTCGTAGAAGAAGCTGAATGTACCGTTATGCACCTCTTCAGTCGCACAGAGTGGGCTTCGTCGAAAGCTTTCGAATGGATTGCTTCTGCAGACGAAATGCACGAACTCTGCGGCTACTTACTTTTGGCCCGACTCTTTATGCAGCAAGCCATACCAAGCGAACGCGACGAACAAGAGTTCCTGGATCAGGTCCGCACGGCCTTGCAAGACGGAACGCCTGCCGTCAGACGCGCAGCAGGCAAAGCTGTAGTCAAATTTATGGATTTGGGCGAAGCGCAGGAGCAGGCGGCTGAAGCAATTCTCTACGGGGAAACTCCTGCAAACTGAACCTGCCGGAGTTGCCTGCCTTTGGGAAAAGAGACAGACCGCTGATTAACAGCCCTGTTGGCCTCTTGCTCAATGAACCAACGCTTCCACTCCTCTAGGGTGTTCGTCCCCAACTGATTTTTTAGTGACTCTCCCCCTTCTTCTCTTTCTCTCATGAAGCATACCCTCCTCCTGCTGACCTGCCTGTTAGGAATGACCGCGTGTCAGCACACCAACGTGCACAACGTGGTAAAAGATATTGCGGAACAACCCGTCGACACGAGCTATTACAGCCAAGAGCGTATCGTACTGCCAGCCTTTACGGCCGTCGAAATAAATTGTTTTGCCGACGTGACGTACCATCTGTGTGCTGCCTCGACTCCGCCTTCCGTACGTATCTTGGCACCGCAGAAAATGCTCAAACTGTATTCGGCTCATGTAGACGATGAAGGAACAATGGTGCTGACGATGAACACACGAACGGGACTTTCAGACCAAGCAGTTCCTGTGATTCACATTTATGCTCCCACGGTCAATGCCTTTGAGTTGAATGGTGGTAAATGTCTGCGACTTGGCGCGTTGCAACTGCATTCGCCGCTACAGGTGAAGCTAAACGGTGTGGGGGTCATCACTTCGCAGGAATTAAAAGCAACCTCTGTCGAAGTCGAGCTTAACGGTGCGGGCAACATGGAGTTACACGGCATCCATACCACTCGATTGAAAGCCCGACTCAACGGTGCCGGACATATCAAACTGGTCGGTAAAGCCCGAGAAAAGCATATTAGCATAGACGGTTCGGGTTCGATTGACACTTCAGAACTAAAAAAATGAACGCAACAGACCTATCCCAGAAATGGTACGTCATGAGTGCTACGTTCAACAGAAGTTTAAAGGTACAAGAACATCTGGAAGACATTGGAGTGGAATCTTTTATACCACTACGCACGAAAGTCTGTACAATCATGGGAAAGAAAATACGAAAAGAGGTGCCTGCCATCAGTAACTTGATTTTTATCCGAACGACCGAAGACGTTCTGAAGAATATCAAGCAAAGAATCAGCTACCTGCACTATCTCGTTGTCAAATCGGGGAAAGAGGTACGCAAGATGACGGTCAAAGACGAGGAAATGAACCTCTTCATCCGTTACTGTACGCAAACATCGCAAGAAGTAACCTGTCTTTCTCCTGACGAAATACACTTAGCCAAAGGAACAAGGGTGCGCATCCACGGCGGTCCGCTCGACGGATTGGAAGGACACTTTATCAAGGTTAAAGGTATACGCAAAAAGTGTGTTGTCATGAAAATTGACAATATCGCTGCGGCAGCACTGATTGATGTACATCCTGACTTGTTGGAAGTCATTCCTTAAGGAATTTTTCTCAAGTTCTCACCACATACAATGCCTTTATAAAGAATAGTTACAGCCTGTACGCACCATTCATAGCTCATCTAAACAGAAAATACTCCATGTACTATATTTCTAAACGAATCGAAGTAGCCTTCGCTCACCAACTTACACTAAACTACGAAAGCAAATGCCAACGCTTGCACGGCCACAACGGTATCATCACCGTCTACTGCTGTGCCGAAGAGCTTGACGAAAACGGAATGATTGTTGACTTCAGCCACGTCAAGAAAATGTTGACAGACAAAATGGACCACCGGAACCTCAACGAAGTGTTTGACTTTAATCCTACGGCCGAAAACCTCGCTCATTGGATTGCGAACCAAGTACCTCACTGTTACAAGGTAACTTTCCAAGAATCTGAGGGTAACATTGCCTGCTACGTCAAACCGGGTTGTGAACATCACGCTTTCTAAGGATACTCGATCTTAACTTGTTGAAGTAAGAAGAAGGAAGACCATTCACAAAGGAGTAGAAGATATGACTTTATGAACTCCCCAACTCAAAACACTTCAACTGCTATATCATCGAATCATCCACTAACGATATAATACAAGATGCGAATACACGAGATATTCTACTCTTTGCAAGGCGAGGGCTACCATGTAGGTACCCCCGCTGTTTTTATCCGTTTAGCTGGCTGCAATCTGCGTTGTCCTTTCTGCGATACGGATCACGAACAAGGCGAAGAAATGACGGAAGAAGAAATCGTGAAACGAGTACAGGAGTTTCCTGCCCGCCACGTGATACTGACGGGGGGAGAACCCTCCCTGCAACTGACTGAATCCCTCATTACTCGACTACACGAAGCGGATAAATACGTTGCTATCGAAACAAACGGTACTCATCCACTGCCTCCTGGCATTGATTGGATTACCCTCTCTCCCAAATCACCCTTTCTTACCCAATCGGCCGCTCGTCCCATTTTGAAACAATGTGACGAGATGAAGTTGGTGTATACAGGTGCTGATTTTTCCACATACTCCCAGTTTCCTGATATACAAGTAAAGCACTACTTTCTTCAGCCTTGTGATACAGGAGATCCAACACGCAATCAAGCTTTGCTTCAAGAAGCCATTGTCTACTGCTTAAAGCATCCTCAATGGAGACTCTCGTTGCAAACTCATAAAATGATTGGCATCGAATAAACAAAAGCATCCTCGCTATTACATATGGAACATTCCCTTATCCTTCTCGCTGACAGCGGCAGTACCAAGACGGACTGGCTACTGACGACGGAAAACCAACAACCTGTGACCCGCATCCAAACACAGGGTATCAATCCCTTTATGCAGACGGATACGGAAATTGCCGCCTCTCTACATACTGCCCATGAACAATTGGTTGCTTGGAACGCCCCTACGCAGATTTATTTCTACGGAGCAGGCTGTCGTGACGAACAATGCCAACGGATGCGCGAACATTTACAACAGGAATGGCAGGAGACTAACCTGATTGAAGTTGGCTCAGATCTGCTCGGAGCAGCAAAAGCTTTGTTTGGCAGAGGAAAAGAAGCTACCCAACCCAGCGATGGCATTGCCTGTATTTTAGGAACAGGTAGCAACAGCGGACTCTTCCTTGACGGTGCGATTGTGCACAACGTTTCTCCTTTAGGTTACATCCTCGGAGACGAAGGAAGCGGGGCCGTACTCGGCCGCCGTTTGTTGGGTGATTTGCTGAAACATCAATTGCCCCAAACGTTGGAAGATGATTTTCATGCACACTACGAATTGACCGCCCAAGATATCCTTCAGCGAGTCTATCGCGAACCCTTTGCCAACCGTTTCCTCGCTTCGTTTGCCCCATTTCTCCATCGTCATCGGGAAGAAGCAAGTATTCGCCACCTACTGATTGACGAATTCACACGCTTCTTTCTACGCAATATAGCCCAATACAATCGTCCGGACCTGGAAGTTTCCTTTGTCGGAAGCATTGCCTTCTACTTCAAAGAGGAACTCACCCAAGCAGCCCATCAAACAGGCTTCCATATCGGGTGCATTCGCCGTAGTCCTTTAGAATAACAGAAGTATTTCAGCCTTCCGGCCTTTTTGCGTACCTTCGCAACGTTTTCTCTTTCTTTCTGACATTCAAGAATCAGAAACTTGCGTCTAACGCACATAGACGACTCATCCCTCTTATACAATCCCTTTATCGATCTATACTAAGATATTATGCCGACAAAAAAAACAGTTACATCACCCAAAAGCCGTAAACCCAACCCAGGCACTACTCCAGCACCTCCCACGTTCTGGCAACGCCTGCGCAACGGACAAGTCAAGGCAGATGTTACTGAATTTCTGAAAGCAGACCTCGTTCGCTTTGTAATTGGGCTGTCGCTCTTAGGCATCAGCATCTACCTCTTGCTTAGCATGATTTCGAACCTCTTCACCGGCAGCATCGATCAAGGCGGAGTGCAGAGTTGCAACTTAGACCAAGCCGCCAACTATGGTGGAAAGTTAGGTGCCTACCTTTCTTTCTACTTCATGGATGGTTGCTTCGGTATTGCCTCACTCTTTATTCCCCTGCTCACCTTGCTCATCGGTATCAAACTGATGGGTGCTTATACCGTTCGCCTTTGGAAGTGGTTTCTCAACTTCTCGTTCTTGATGATCTGGAGTTCGGTGTTCTTCAGTCTGATTTGTCAGTCACTTCCCGATGCTTGGGTCTCAGGACTGAGTTTCCGATTGGGCGGAGCACATGGTGACTTCATACGTAGCTACCTGGTAACTACCCTCGGAACCTTCGGCGTTTGGTTACTAATTATCTCCTGCGTATTGCTTTACTTCGTCTACCTTACGTCTGAAACCATCCACATCGTACGCCGCTTGCTTCACCCGCAAGACTACATCAACCTCAAGAAATTGAAGCGCAATAAAAAGGCTGCAGCTGAACCTGGCGAATCAATCGACGTTCCGAACGAAGTGGAAGAAGAAGTAACTCAGCTCGACCTGACTCCTGAAGAAGAAAGCGCCCGTTACGAAGACGAAACCAACGAAGAAGAAGAGTTGATGGCTAAAGAAACAGACGAAACGGTCTCCATCGATCTTTCAGCTGAATCCTCTAATACTCCCGCTCCCCACCCCATCGAAGCGACGAATAGTGACCAGGAGGCTCCCAAGCCCTCCCAAGTAGCAGGTGAAGCAAGCACTACGAAACTGGACATAGCCAAGACAATCGTCGATGATAAGGCCAAAGGCAAAACCGTTGAGGAAGTCAAAGACCTTGCTCCTTACGATCCGCGCAAGGATTTGGAGTATTATAAATTCCCTACCATTCCGTTGCTCAAACATTACGACGACCAGGGACCTGCCATTGACATGGCTGAACAAAATGCCAACAAGGACCGCATCATTGAGGTATTGCGCAACTTTGGTGTCGAGATTTCGAGTATCAAGGCCACCATCGGCCCGACCATTACACTCTACGAGGTCACTCCCGCTCCTGGAGTACGCATCAACAAGATTCGCAACCTGGAAGATGACATTGCGCTCTCTCTTTCTGCCTTGGGCATCCGTATCATTGCTCCCATTCCGGGCAAAGGCACCATTGGTATTGAGGTTCCTAACAAGAACCCACGTATCGTCTCCATGGAGAGCATCATCAACACGAAGAAATTCCAGGAATCTACTTTTGACCTCCCGATTGCTTTAGGTAAAACCATTACCAACGAAGTCTTCATGGTAGACTTGGCAAAGATGCCCCACCTGCTCGTAGCTGGTGCCACGGGTCAAGGTAAGTCTGTTGGTCTGAACGCCATCATCACTTCTTTGCTCTACAAGAAGCATCCTGCCGAACTGAAGCTCGTCATGGTAGACCCGAAGAAGGTTGAATTTTCTATTTATACCTCCATCGAGAAACACTTCCTGGCAAAGATTCCCGCTGAAAACGAAGATCCCATCATTACCGATGTGACAAAGGTGGTACAAACACTCAAGAGTCTCTGTCAATTGATGGACGCACGCTATGACTTGCTGAAGAAGGCCAAGGTTAGAAACATCAAGGAGTACAATGCCAAGTTCAAAGCGCGCCAACTGAACCCCGAGAACGGACATGAGTTCATGCCTTACATCGTAGTCATCATCGACGAGTTTGGTGACCTGATTATGACTGCAGGCAAGGAAGTGGAATTGCCCATTGCCCGTATTGCCCAATTAGCCCGTGCTGTGGGTATGCACATGATTATTGCAACTCAACGACCGACGACCAATATTATCACGGGTACCATCAAAGCTAACTTCCCCGCGCGCATGGCCTTCAAGGTCATGTCTCAGATAGACAGCCGTACCATTCTCGACCAAGGTGGTGCCAACCAGTTAGTAGGTAAGGGTGACATGCTCTTCTTAGCGGCCAACACGCCGGTTCGTGTGCAATGTGCTTTTGTCGATACGCCCGAAGTCGAACGTATCAACGAATACATCAGCAAACAACAAGGCTACCAGGCTGCTTACGAACTTCCCGAACCCGAAATGGAAGGCGAAGGAAATGGTCCAGCAGAATTGGACAGTGACTCCCTCGACCCGATGTTTGAAGAAGCTGCCCGTTTGATTGTCATTCATCAACAAGGCTCTACTTCGCTTATCCAGCGCAAATTCGCCATCGGCTACAACCGCGCAGGTCGTCTGATGGATCAACTCGAACGAGCAGGCATTGTGGGTCCAGTGCGCGGTTCCAAACCCCGAGAAGTCTTGGTTGCTGACGAAATTGAACTCGACAGCCGCATTCAGCAATTACGCGGATAATTATGAAACACAAGGTAACTATCCTGATCAAACAGGATGGTTACCTATCTATATCATTGGAAAATACAAATTGTTAATCTCATGTTTAAACAAAAAACTCTCTCCCTCTTGGCGCTCTTCCTCCTTAGTTGGAGTATGCAAGCGCAAGTTTCGCTCACCTTTCAGCGAACAGGTACTACTGCAGAATCAGTAAAAGTTCAAGTACGCAATGCCCACGGTCAGCCCTTGAACGGGGTTACGGCATCTGTTGTATCCACCTCACATGACTTCAAGTCTTCAGGTAATGCAATCACGGAAGCCATTGTCTGCCCCAATGTCAATGCGACCTCCAACCCTACGATCGATCTCGTCTTTAAAATCTCCGGTTTGGCTGAAGCGACTCAGTTTAATGCCTTGGATCTAGATATTCATGCACTCAACAATGCAGGCAATTACCAGGAAAGCGGTGACAAACAACCCCGCCGCTACGTATTGCGCACTTCGGTCAGTGACAACGGAACGGATTGGACTGGCTGGATCAACAAGTTTAACTTTGACATTGCCGAAGGCATCAACACCAACGGAAAGACCCACAAACTCTGGGGATGGATGTCAAAAGATACGGTCAAGACTTCTAGCAAGGACTTTTATCTCAAGTTGAATATCAAAAAGGGCACTCAAAACCAAGGATGCTTCTTCGGTATCTCCAGCATCACCCTCAAAGACAGTGTCTATGCACCCGTCTCTTCCACACCGCTCGCCAAGCGACTGGGCATCTACTACCATCCCTGTGGAAGCAAGACCTCCGTTTACTTGACGGCTTGCAACATTACGGGTCAGGCAGTTTCTAACGAATTGCATTATGCAGCTACTTCCGACAACCTCAAAGGCTTCCATCACATCGAACGTCATGATTCGGCTGAAGTCGCACGCGGTGGTCGTTTCAACTTAGACTATGCGGCACAAGGCTTGACAAAAGATTACACCGTAACCGCTTATTTCGACTGGGACGCTGATGGCATCTTCGAGACTAAACAAGAATTCTTGAACGACGCTTCGGGCCATGCCGAAATCCAAGTTCCCACAGATGCCAAGGAAGGCCGAGTACGCATGCGCATGCGCTTAAATGACAACGGACTGGAATATGCCGACGAGGAAGTGCATGGTATGCTCTACGACTTCTTCCTCTTCGTACATCCCCAGGCCGAACCGACTCCTCCGACAAGTATCACCCCCATCGAACAAGTACAAGTTCAGGACCAAAAGGCCTATAACATCGAAGGTAAACTCATCCAACTCGAAAACCACCAGGGCATTTACATCCAGGGCGGTCAAAAGAAAATCAAATAAAAACAGACGTTGCACTGGGATAGGTTGAGAAGGCACAAGAAAGCCAATCTCACTGGTTTTCCCTACCAAAGCCTCATCTAAACTCCTCAACCAGGCAATTCCCCAACATCTCATCTATTTTTACTTATGACAAAGACATCTCTCCTGCTCCTCGGTGGAGCTTCTCTCTGCGCCGCTCAACTGGCAGCTCAAGAAACTTCCAAGCCCAACATCATTTTCATCCTTTGCGATGATATGGGCTACGGCGACCTCGCTTGCTACGGTCAGCCTTATATCTCTACTCCTAACCTCGACCGTATGGCCGCTGAAGGTATGCGTTTCACCCAAGCCTATGCGGGTAGCCCCGTCAGTGCTCCTTCACGCGCTACCTTGATGACGGGTCAGCATACCGGTCATACCCACGTACGCGGTAACAAAGAGTATTGGGGCGGCCGTCCGAACATCCAGTATGGTGTCGCACAAGACCCCGACCGCGTAGGTCAGGAACCCTATGACACCGCCCACGTCATTCTACCCGAAATCATGAAAGCCAATGGCTATACCACGGGTATGTTCGGCAAGTGGGCAGGCGGTTACGAAGGCTCAATCTCTACTCCCGACAAGCGCGGTGTGGATGAATACTACGGCTACATCTGCCAGTACATGGCACACAAGTATTACCCCAACTTCCTCAATCGCTACAGCAAGCGTCGCGGAGACAGCGGTGTGGTTCGCATTGAGTTGAAAGAGAATACCAAGTACTCCGATGGTTCCAACCATCCCGACTATGCGAAACGTACGCAATATTCGGGTGACCTCATCCACCAGGAAGCGTTGGAATGGCTCGACCAGCAAACGTCCGATCAGCCCTTCTATGGTCTCTTTACTTATACCCTTCCCCACGCTGAGCTCTACCAGCCCAATGACTCCATCCTCAAGGCTTACGAAGGTCGCTTCTGCGAGGACAAAGACTTTGGCGGTAGCGGTCGTTACCACTCCACGGTCAATACCCACGCACAGTTTGCCGCAATGATTACCCGTTTGGATACCTATGTCGGCGAAATCTTTGCCAAGCTGAAAGAGAAGGGTATGGATGAGAATACCTTAGTTATCTTCTCTTCCGACAACGGTCCTCACGAGGAAGGTGGTGCCGACCCCGACTTCTTCGGTCGCGACGGTATGCTCCAGGGTAAGAAGCGTTCTTGCCTCGAAGGCGGTATCCGTGTTCCCTTCATCGTCCGTTGGCCGGGCAAGGTCAAGGCAGGTGTAGTCAATGACCACCAATTGGCCTTCTACGACGTTATGCCTACATTCTGCGACCTCATTGGTCAGAAGAACTATACCGAAGTGTTTGGCAACAAACGATTGGAAAAGGACTACTTCGACGGCATCTCATTTGCTCCGACCCTCCTTGGTAAAGACGATGAGCAAAAGCAACACGACTTCCTCTACTGGGAATTCCACGAGACCAATCAGCTTGGTGTGCGTAAGGGCGACTGGAAACTCCACGTTGATCGCGGTACTTGCAAACTCTACAACCTAGCTACCGATGTACACGAAGACCACAACGTAGCCAGCCAACATCCCGAAATCGTCAAGGAACTGAAGCAAATCATTCACGAACAGCACGTTAAGTCTGACGTTCCCATGTTCGAGAACCTCACGATTCCCCAGTAAGCTCAACGATTTCTAAGTTCGTCTCACAGCGTGCTACTGTTTGACGAATCTCCTTCCTTCACGGGGAGACACATCCTTTCTACATCGAAAGGCGTGTCTCCCCGTTTTTCTTGTTTCTGCCCACAGACTCTCCTGCTCTCTTGGTATTTTCTCGCATATCGAACAACTTGTTGATGATAAACCATTATATTTGCGGACAATTTGTCAAAAGATAGCCAACAATGAAGTATAAAAGCATATTCCTTTCCCTTTTTGCAGCCTGCGCAGTCAGCATTTCGGGATTTGCCCAAACTGCACGCCAAGTGTTAGACCAGACAGCGGCTAAGTTGAAGAACAGCGGTGGCATCGAAGCCAGCTTCGAAGGCACCCAGTTCAAGGGAGTTGAAGAAGACGGCACCGTTACGGGCCATCTTTACTTACAGGGCAACAAGTTTAAGATTACCTCCTCCTCTCTGACCACCTGGTTTGACGGACATACCCAGTGGAGTCTCATGACGGGCAGTGACGAAGTCAATGTCAGCACGCCAACTGTCGAAGAACTCCAGCAGATGAATCCGTACACCTTTGTCGATCTCTATAAGAAAGGTTACCGTTTACGCTTAGCCCCCACTACCTACCAGGGAAAGCCCAGCCACGAAGTACGACTTATCGCCGACAACAAGTCCGCCCCCTTACAATTACTCATTATTGTCATTGACAAAAACAGCCAATTACCGAAATCCATCCGCATCAAGGATAATCGGGGTGAATGGACCCGTATTCGGGTCAACAGCATCCGCACCAAGCGTCGCTGGAACGATGCGACGTTTAAGTTCGACGAAAAGAAGCATCCGGGCATCGAAGTCATTGACTTGCGATAAGCCGACAACCTTCTTCTCCTCTCTCTTCTTATTCACGGCCAAAGGCCAAGGGATGAAAGCCATCCGGCTCCTTCCCCATTCCTCCGACTCAACTCATCAACCACATATCATTTAGTATTATTCCTATGATTTCTTGCTTAATTCTCGGTTCCGGTCCTGCCGGATATACAGCGGCAGTTTATGCCGGACGTTCTGGTTTGCAACCCGTTATTTACGAAGGTTTACAACCCGGTGGTCAATTGACCATTACGACTGAAATCGAAAACTTCCCCGGATTTCCCGAAGGCATTGATGCCAACGAACTGATGGATCACATGCGCAAGCAAGCTGAACGCTTCGGTGCAGAAATCCGTTCGGCAGCAGCTGTCAAGGTTGATTTCGACCAACATCCCTATAAAGTATGGTTTGACGATGGTACGGAAGAAACTTGCCAGACCCTCATCATTGCGACCGGTGCTTCAGCCAAATACTTAGGTTTGGACGATGAAAAGAAATACCAAGGTCAAGGCGTGAGCGCCTGTGCTACCTGCGACGGATTCTTCTACCGCAAGAAGACTGTAGCCGTTGTCGGTGGTGGTGACACAGCTTGTGAGGAAGCAACCTACCTCGCCGGTTTGGCACAGAAGGTTTACCTCATCGTGCGCAAGCCCTTCCTGCGTGCCAGCAAGGCCATGCAGGATCGTGTCATGGAGAATCCTAAAATCGAAGTTCTTTTCGAAACCAACACCCTGGGCCTCTATGGTGAAAACGGCGTAGAAGGTGCCCATCTCGTTCACCGCAAGGGCGAAGCTGACGAACGTCGTTACGACCTGCCCATCGACGGTTTCTTCCTCGCCATTGGTCACAAGCCCAACAGCGACATCTTCAAGCCCTGGGTAAAGACCGATGAAGTCGGTTACATCCTCACCGAAGGAGCTTCTCCTTGCACAGGTATCCCGGGTGTCTATGCTGCCGGCGACGTAGCTGACCCCCATTACCGTCAGGCCATCACCGCAGCAGCCAGCGGTTGCAAAGCAGCCATCGAAGCTGAACGCTACTTGAAGACATTATAAGGTTTTGCGGTTTCTGCCAGTTCTGAAGTGAAGGGCTGTAGCGAAACGAAGTTCATTCCTACGAAGCGTTTCAACGCGCTACCCTTCTACAGGCTCGAAATCACCCATACCTCTATCGTCGGTTCATCTTGCGTCTATTACTCCCCTCGAGAAGCGCAAGGTAGCCCAAAGGCACAAGGCGCATCGCCAGGTCTTTCCCTTAGGAGGAGTCTAAAGGTTGAGAAGATACACGAGGTTTATCAACCTCCTTCTAAACTTTTAGACTCCTCCTTTTGCATTTTCCATCCCCCTTCCGTTCCACCTCCATCATCTCCACTCACATTGGAATCTCATCCCCTCCAACCTTTTCTACCGCCCCAGGCTCGCATCCTGATGTTAGGCAGTTTTCCACCGCCCCGCAAACGTTGGTCGATGGATTTTTTCTACCCCAATATGCAAAACGACATGTGGCGCATCTTCGGCCTCATCTTCTTTGCCGACCGCGACCACTTCGTCGACCTTCCCCACAAGCGTTTCAATAAGGAACTGCTCGAAACCTTTCTCACCGAGAAGGGCGTCGCTCTCTACGACACGGCAACTACAGTCAACCGCTTGCAGGACAATGCCTCCGACAAATATTTGGAAGTCGTCGAAGCAACCGACGTCGATGCCCTCTTGCGCCGCATCCCCCAGTGCCATGCCATTGTCACCACCGGACAGAAAGCCACGGACACTCTCCGTTCACACTTTCTCGTACCCGAGCCACCTGTAGGCGGAAGCGTTTCCTTTACCTTCGAAGGCAGGGAAATGCGCTTATACCGTATGCCCAGCAGTAGCCGCGCCTATCCCTTACACATAGAAAAGAAAGCCGCGGCTTACCGCCAAATGCTTCAAGCCGAAGGACTCTTGACTTCCTCTCCCTCCTCCGTCACAGACCCCTGAGACCAATACCGGTCCCTTTCCTCCCTCGCTTCCTGCCACATTAGAGAAGTTTGATTCTTTACGTCCCACGCGCTCAAAAAAGTATTACTACCTTTGTGCCCGGAAGCCAACACACGTTTTACGCTGTAAGTCAATTCTCGAACGCTTCCTCTCCTGCGCTAAGAAGCGCCTCTATATTAGATTTACTCTACCGAACCAACACAACACATTATCATATATACTCACCATGGACGTACAAATGAAGTTCGATTATCGCGCCGGCTTAAACCTCATAGGTAATGAAGCCGAACTGAAGGAATTGGTATCACTTGCTCGCGAAGCTCATCAGGAGCTTCAAAATGGCACCTGCCCGGGCAACGACTTTTTGGGTTGGATGCACCTGCCTTCAGGAACTCCCCAAGAACTGATTAACGACATCAAGGCCACAGCCCAAACCTTACGTGCCAACTGCGACACCATCGTCGTAGCAGGTATCGGCGGTAGCTACCTCGGTGCCCGTGCTGTCATCGAGGCTTTGGGCAACAGCTTCGAGTGGCTCACCAACGAGGGTCAGAACCCCGTCATTCTCTTCGCCGGTAACAACATTAGCGAAGACTATCTCTACGAGATGAGCCAATACCTCAAGACACGTAAGTTTGGTATCATCAATATTTCCAAGAGCGGTACGACTACCGAAACGGCTCTTGCATTCCGTTTGCTCCGTCGCCAGTGCGAGGAACAGCGTGGTGTAGAAGAAGCCCGCAAGGTTATCGTAGCCATTACCGATGCCAAGCGTGGTGCCGCCCGCATGATGGCAACCCAGGAAGGTTATAAGACTTTTGTCATCCCCGACAACGTAGGCGGTCGCTTCTCCGTACTGACTCCCGTCGGTCTGCTTCCCATTGCTTGCGCCGGTTATGACATCGAAGCATTGATGCAAGGTGCCGTTGCCATGGAAAAGCAGTGCGGCTGCGATGTTCCCTTCGAGAACAACCCCGCTCAACAGTATGCCGTTGTCCGCAACTACTTCTACCAGCAGGCTGGTCGCAAGATCGAGATTTTGGTCAACTTCCATCCCAAGCTCCACTATGTAAACGAGTGGTGGAAGCAGCTCTACGGTGAAAGCGAAGGTAAGGACGGCAAGGGTATCTTCCCCGCTGCAGTTGACTTCACTACCGACCTCCACTCTATGGGTCAGTGGATTCAGGATGGCGAACGTACCATCTTCGAAACAGTCATTTCTGTGAAGCAGCCCAACCATTCTGTAGTGGTTCCTGCCGATTCTCAAAACCTCGACGGTCTTAACTTCCTCGCAGGCAAGCGTGTCGACGAAGTCAACAAGATGGCCGAACTCGGTACCTGCCTCGCTCACATGGACGGCGGTGTGCCCAACCTGCATGTGACGATCGACAAGCTCGATGCCTTCAATATCGGTAGCCTGCTCTACTTCTTCGAAATTGCTTGCGGTATCAGCGGCCTGTTGCTGAAGGTCAATCCCTTCGATCAGCCCGGTGTCGAAGCTTACAAGAAGAACATGTTTGCGCTCCTCGGTAAGCCCGGCTACGAAGCAGAAAGTGAAGCCATCAAGGCCCGTCTCTAATCCTTATCTCTTTCTCACGAGGCAGAAGAAGTCGCTCGTTTCCTATTTGGGAATCCACTCAGCGGCCTCTTCTGCCCTTTTTATTTTCCTTCTCACTTTATGAAATCTGTTGAACTGTATTTGAAGAAGCATGGTTTCACGGAGTTTACGCCTAAAGCCGTACTGTTCGATATGGATGGCGTACTGTTCGACTCGATGCCCAATCATGCCAACTCCTGGGCGACCGTTTGCACCGAGTTCGGACTGACCATGACGCCCGAAGAGGCTTATATGCACGAAGGACGAACCGGCGAATCGACCATCAATATCCTGGCCCGCCGCCATTGGGGACGCGAAGCCACACCGCAGGAGATTGAACAAATCTACGCAGAGAAATGCCGCCTCTTCAATCAATGTCCCGAAGCTCCCAAAATGCCCGGTGCCCAAGAAGTTTTGGAAAGTGTGCGTGCCGCAGGCCTCGCCATCGTCGTCGTAACTGGTAGCGGACAAAAATCCCTGCTCGACCGCTTAGAACACAACTATCCGGACTTCTTCACACCCGAACTCATCGTTTCGAGCAAAGACGTGAAACACGGCAAGCCTCATCCCGAACCCTATCTCATGGGGTTGGAAAAGGTCGGTTTGAAGCCCTGGGAAGCTGTCGTCGTAGAGAATGCACCGCTCGGCGTACGTGCCGCCGTAGCTGCACAGATTTATACCATTGCGGTCAATACCGGTCCACTTCCCGAAAGTGCCCTGCTTGATGAAGGAGCCAACACGCTTTTCCCCTCCATGCAAGCCTTTGCCCAACTCCTTCAAACTCCGCGCGTATGACAACCGACCTGCTCAATAATCGTACCGCCCGCCTGTTGGGCGAAGAGGCTGTTCACCGTTTGGGTCAGCAACGCGTCATACTCTTTGGAGTGGGCGGTGTAGGCAGTTGGTGCGCCGAGAGTCTCGTACGCACCGGCATCTGCCACTTGACCATCGTCGACCCCGACTGCGTAGCTCCCTCCAATGTCAACCGTCAGCTGATGGCCACCTCACAAACGCTTGGCCAGGTCAAAGTCCAAGTGCTCCGCGACCGCCTGCTTGCCATCAATCCCGAAGCTGAGATAACCGCTTTACAGCAGAGCTATACGGCCGAAACAGCCTCTTCGTTTGCCCTCGGGGAATATGACTACGTCATCGATGCCATCGACTCGCTGCAAGACAAAGCCCACCTCATCCTCGAAGCCTGTCGGGCCCGTCGCCCACGCCTTTTCGCTTCGATGGGAGCAGCCCTGAAGTTAGACCCGACACGCATCAGCGTAGCCGAATTCTGGAAGGTCAAGGGTTGTCCCCTTGCCGCCGCCCTGCGTCGTCGCTTCAAGCAACGCAAGGAACTTCCGAGCCGCAAATTCAAATGTGTGTTCAGCGACGAATTGCTTGAAAACCGAGGCGAAACGTCCGAAGACCCTGGCACCAAGGCACGCATCAACGGCAGCCTCTCCCACATCACGGGCATCTTCGGTTTTACTCTCGCCGGACTGGTCATTGAGGACGTGATGCGAAAGGTGGAAGAAGAATCCACACAAGCTTAACGCCGCTCACGTTGTGCCCCCGCATTGTGCCCAACGCGATTCCATCCGCCTCCATTCCTCTTCAAACATAAGACAGCCCATTCCCAAACGCAAGAAAGCGTAGCAAGCTTCAATGCTTGCTACGCTTTCTTTATGTTATCAATTGAAACAGCCGATTACATCATGCCGCCCATACCCGGGTTACCCATCGGGAGTTCGGGCTTATCTTCCTTCTTGTCGCAGATTACACATTCCGTCGTAAGGAACATACCTGCAACAGAAGCAGCATTCTCAAGGGCTACACGCGTTACCTTCGCGGGGTCTACGACACCAACTGCACGGAGGTCACCAAATACTTCCGTCTTCGCGTTGTAACCATAGTTGCCTTCACCTTCGCGCACCTTGTTCACGATGACTGCACCTTCTACACCGGCATTGCGGCAGATCTGGCGGAGCGGTTCTTCGATAGCACGACGAATGATAGCGATACCCGTCGTTTCGTCTGCATTGTCACCCGTCATGCCTTCGAGTGCCTGCTGAGCGCGGATGTAAGCTACACCACCACCCGTCACGATGCCTTCCTCGATAGCAGCACGCGTAGCGCAGAGTGCATCGTCGCAACGGTCCTTCTTTTCCTTCTGTTCCGTTTCGCTTGCTGCACCAACTTCGAGTACGCATACACCGCCTGAGAGCTTAGCCAGACGTTCCTGGAGTTTCTCCTTATCGTAAGAGCTGGTAGAGTTAGCCATCTCGTTCTTAATCTGAGCGATACGTTCCTGGATGCAGTCCTTATGGCCCATACCGTTTACGATGGTCGTGTTCTCCTTCGAGATAGTCACCTTATCAGCAGAACCCAACATTTCGAGCGTAGCCTGTTCGAGCTTCAAGCCCTTCTCTTCGCTAATCACTACGCCACCCGTCAACACAGCGATGTCCTCGAGCATAGCCTTGCGGCGATCACCGAAGCCCGGAGCCTTGACAGCGCAAATCTTCAATTGCGTACGGAGACGGTTTACAACAAGTGTCGTGAGTGCTTCGCTGTCTACATCCTCAGCGATGACCAACAAAGGACGGCCGCTCTGCACAGCAGGTTCGAGGATGGGGAGGAAATCCTTGATGTTAGAGATCTTCTTGTCGTAAATCAAGATGTAAGGATTCTCCATCACGCACTGCATCTTCTCCGTGTCCGTCACGAAGTAAGCCGAGAGGTAACCACGGTCAAACTGCATACCTTCTACCGTCTTCAACACGGTGTCACGGCCCTTAGCGTCCTCGATCGTAATCACACCGTTCACGCTTACGGCACGCATACCGTCAGCAATGAGCTTACCGATTTCGGGATCGTTGTTTGCAGAAATGGTAGCCACCTGCTCAATCTTGTCATAGCTTTCGCCTACCTGCTCGCTCTGCGCCTTGATGCTTTCTACGACCTTAGCCACAGCCTTGTCGATACCACGCTTCACGTCGAGCGGATTAGCACCTGCAGCCACGTTCTTCATGCCTTCCGTCAAGATAGCCTGCGTCAAGACGGTAGCCGTCGTCGTACCGTCACCGGCATCGTCGCCCGTCTTCGAAGCAACACTCTTCACGAGCTGTGCACCAGCGTTCTGGAAAGCGTCTTCCAGTTCGATTTCCTTGGCTACGCTCACACCGTCCTTCGTGATACGGGGCGCACCAAACTTCTTATCGATAACAACGTTGCGACCCTTCGGACCGAGCGTTACCTTTACCGCATTAGCCAATGCGTCAGCACCTTCGCGAAGACGTTCGCGAGCATCTACGTCGTATATAATTTCTTTAGCCATGATGATTTCTATTTATAGGGATGTTAGACAATTTGAATTATGCCAAAACAGCGAGCACGTCGCTTTGGCGCATGATGAGATATTTTTCGCCTTCGTATTCCACTTCAGTACCAGCGTACTTTCCGTAGAGCACAACGTCGCCAGCCTTAAGTACCATCGTTTCGTCTTTGGTACCCTCGCCAGTAGCTACAACTTCACCCTGAAGGGGTTTCTCCTTAGCGGTGTCAGGAATAATGATGCCACCAGCTGTTTTCTCTTCTGCGGGAGCGGGCTTAATCAGCACGCGGTCTGCTAACGGTTTAATGTTCATGATGCGTATGAATTTATGAGTTGTTTATTTGATTGCTTAGAATGAGTATCTCGTCCTCGCTGCCCGTAAGCAAGCGACCCGGGACGACGGTGCTTCACGTCACCCGCACACTGCCAAGCGTCTGCGTTTCCGTGATGCACCCTCTTATAAGGCAAGAGCGTGCCAAACGGGGTAAAAAGGTCGTTTTGGCACAAAATATTTTTGAAATCACCCTTTTCCTGCCAGTTTGTCAGCCAGCGTGACAAAAACGTCAGTCGGTTGGCAGTTCCTGGGGAGGAACGTAGCTACCCCCATCGGGGACGGAAGCTCGAGCTGTCAGGGGGTTCCCGACGCGGTCTGCCCTCCCCTTCCACAGGCAGACATCTCCTCCTTCTATCTAAAGGCTTCGTTCATCCAGCTGCCCCGAGCCCTCCGTGTCTACCACCCGTTTTGCTGTCCTTCTTATAAACAAAAAAAGCGTCCGTTCGGTGGTCACTTTGCTCCTTCATCCCTTCTTAACCCGCCCTTCACCGCCCCTTAACCATTCTGTCAGACCTTTGCCGTGCTAAATAACTATTTCCAATCACTCTAATGAGACAAATTGTGTTTCTACTGCTCTGCCTGCTGGTATCAGGCAAAGCCTGGGCGGATGTAGCCGCCACACTCCAAGGACGCGTCATCGACAGCCAGACAGGTGAAGGGCTGGTCGGAGCTACGCTCCAAATCACTCCGGGTAACAAAATGTCCGTAAGCGATACGGACGGCGCATTCACCTTCCAGGGACTCTCCCCGCGCACGTACACCTTGACAGCGACTTACTTAGGTTACCAAAAGGTAACCCTGACCATCAACCCCGCACGCCTGGACACGGTGCTGGTGGTACGGATGGAAGAGATGGAAAACCTCCTCGGTGCGGCTACCGTTACGGCGCACGTTAAGCGCAACACCGAAAACGCCATTGTCACCGTACAAAAGAACAGTCTCGTCGTGCAAAGTGGTATCTCGGCACAACAGATCAGTCAGTCACAGGACAAAGATGCTTCCGAAGCCATCCGACGCGTACCAGGCATTTCGATTATTGACCAGAAGTTCGTCATGGTGCGCGGTCTCTCCCAGCGTTATAATAATGTATGGATTAACGGAGCGGCCGTTCCTTCGAGCGAAGCAGACTCACGCGCCTTCTCCTTCGACATCATTCCCTCCTCGCAGATGGACAACATGCAGATTGTCAAATCGCCTGCGCCCCAATATCCTGCCGACTTCACTGGCGGCTTCATCCTCATCGACACCAAAGACGTTCCGCACAGCAATACGGCAAGTGTCAGTGTCGGTGCCTCAATCAATGACCAAACGCACTTTCAGTCCTTCCATGCTGGAAAAGGGGGTAAGACCGACTTCCTCGGATTCGATAACTTCCGCAGCTTAAAGAACGGACTCCACACCACGCTCAAGCCGACCCCTGGCGGCAGAGGCATCAGTCTGTTGGGCAATGGCCTGAACAACGACTGGCGCGTGCGCAACCAGCATCCTTGGGCCGACCTCTCGCTCGCCGCTGACTTCAGCCGTTCACGCGAATGGGACAACGGTGCAGTCTTTGCTGTACTCGGTGCGGTCAACTATCATAACGGATTCAAGACATACGAACCGATGGAGAACTCACTCTACGGTGCTTATGACTTGACGCACGACCAGAGTGTCTACCTGCGCCGCAGCACAGACCGTCAGTACGCTCAGAATGTAAGACTCGGCGCGATGCTCAACTTTACTTTCGTACCTGCCGGCAAGAGCGGCCGCTACGAGTGGAAGAATATCTTCAATCAGTTGGGTACCGATCGCTACACCTCTCGTGAAGGCTTCAATGCACAAAGCAACCAAATCAAGGAAGCCGAATATTACTACTCCAGCCGTACGACCTACAACACGCAGCTCACGGGTAAGTACGTGTGGGACCACTCTCGCCTCGACTGGAATGCCGGCTACGCTTACGCCAATCGCAATCTCCCCGACCGTCGTCGCTATACGCTCGACAACCAGCTTGACCCCGACCGCATCGGTTTGACCACGGGTAACGAAATCAGCCGTGAATTTACGCGCCTCGACGAACACATCGGTTCGGCAGGTGTCAACTATCGCTACACCTTCGAAGGCGGCAAGGTTGAACCCGAACTCTTTACGGGTGGTTACGCCGAATACCGTTCGCGCCAATACGGCACACGCAGTTTCATCTACCAGTGGAACACGGCAGACAACCAGTTGCCGGCTGACTTCCGTTACCTCGACCTGCCCACCCAGCTCTTGGTTGATGCCAACTATGGTGACAACGGACTTTACCTTATCGACGACACCAAGATGCGCAACGACTACGAGGGTCGTTACCGCGTGCTCTCAGCCTACGCTGCGGTCAATGTGCCGCTCGGTGCCTTCAACCTCTACGCCGGTGGTCGCTTTGAGCACAGCCGCATGGAATTGATTAGCAACACCCGCGACTACGAGGTAAGTCCGAAGAGCCGCTTCTACGAGGGCAATGACTTCTTCCCCTCAGTCAATGCTACGTACCGCATCACTCCGCAACACCAGGTGCGTGCCTCTTACGGCCGTTCCATCAATCGTCCCGAGTTCCGCGAAGTAAGCCCCTCGGTTTTCTTCGACTTCGACCTCGCGTCGTCTGTACAGGGTAACACCGACCTCAAGGCTTGCCACATTGACAACGTCGATCTTCGCTACGAATGGTATCCCGCACCGGGCGACCAAATCTCTCTGGCAGCTTTCTATAAGCACTTTGACAGCCCCATCGAATGGACTTACACCGTAACGGGTGGTACCGACTTGGTGTACTCCTACGAAAATGCCCACCGTGCTCACAACTACGGTCTCGAGCTCGATGTCCGCAAGAACCTTCGCTTCATCGGCTTGCCCGACTTCACCTTGGTTTTCAACGGAGCCTTGATTAAGAGCGAAGTGAAGTTCGACAAACAGTCACGTCAGAAGGACCGCCCCATGCAGGGACAGTCTCCTTACCTCATCAACCTCGGTGTCTTCTACAGCCACAAGGACTGGAACGCTTCCTTGCTCTACAACCGCATCGGTAAACGCCTCATCGGTGTCGGCCGCAGCTTAGGTAGCACGGGTGACCAAACGGTCAACATCCCCGACTCATACGAAATGCCGCGCAACTCGCTCGACTTCTCTGTAGCCCGCAACTTCGGCAAGTTAAACGTCAAGTTGGGTCTTAAGGACATCATCGGCGAGAAGGTGCTCTTCAAGCAGTTCAACGAAGTGTCCCTCCCCAACGGCACGCAGAAGGAGGTAGAGGAAGTCACTCGCTCTTACCGTCCGGGCCGCAACTTCAGCCTCACGCTGAGCTACCGTTTCTAACAGATTACGACCATCTGAACAGACATGATTAGATTTAGATAGATGATGAGGGACCCCGACATTCCTCCCGGGTTGTCCAGCCCCAACCCTACAACAGTTGACGCGTTTTAGTCGAAGGTCTGCCACTTCGCTAAGACGCGTCTTGTTTGTTGCCAATACCCAAGGATGAAGTACTGGAAGTGTTGCTGCGACAAAACCAGTGACGCGCAGACACGTCCGGCACGACACTGTCGGACAGGGGAATACTTACGCCCCGCTTTTCTCCGTCAAAGAGCCTTTTCACGCATGCAAAATCTTGACAAAATGTACATCACACAATTAGAATGTAGTACTTTTGTTCCGCATCCTACCACGAAGATGTACGGTTTGAGAAGCGTCAGCAGGGTCACAACGCCGTTGCCTCGATAAGGGAATGCGCCCGAAGCGCAACACGAGGAAGACGGACAGTTCCCCTCCTCTACACGCAAGCATTTGCACAGCTCGCCCAGCCAGCAGGCCTCAACTGCCAGGCTCTGATGTACGCTCACCAAAACCTCCTAACCTACCCACATTCTTATTCCATTCGGATCCGCACCGCCTCCGTCCTCTCCTCGCTCTTAAGGATGAAAGGAGCTATTCATACAGGGCTTTCCCCCACACTCGGACTCCCGCATTACGGATCCCTCTAACAGCAAAGAACGATGCTTACATTTATCAAAACCAACTACAGAGCAGGCGACACCATCGAAATTAATTGCTCTACCGGAACATTTATCGGAACCATCGAATACGTCACAGACCGTTTCATCGTGCTGCGACAACCGAACGACAAAGTTTGCGGCATCGCCGCCCAAGACGTGCGTAGCTTTACGGCCGACCTTCCCCCCGTTGCCGATCCCCACGCGGTGCCTGCCACCCTGGCTCCCGCCTGCGAACAACCTGTCGAAGGTGCCCCCCTCGTCGAAACGGACACACACCATTCGCCCACTGAGGCTCACGAAGTGCAGACAGCTCAAGCCTCAGCGACTCCGGTGATTACCACCATTGCTCAAGCCCTGGCCGAGGAAGCCCGCACTCCTTCGCTTGTCGAAGATGAAAACGAAGCTGCCGCCCCCACGGAAACGACCGATTCGCCCCAAGAACAGGAAGTGCTCGCGACGGACGAAACAGAACAGAAAGACGAAACCGACTTTCTCTCCCTCATCCAGGATAACCGCCCTAAAATTAAGGTGCTCGGTCACATTGACCTCGACAAGGTTGACCCCAACCGCAAAACAATCTTCAAAAAGAAGAACAAGGAAGCGGAGGTGAAGACGGAGCAGGAAGCTGAAGCTCCCCAGCAAACGCTCGCCGAAAAGGCTACCGAAGTGCGCGAAGAGGCGCAACCCGCTGCATCGACTACGACAGACGAACCGGTAGAACAAGCGGCGGCGCCCCAACCAGCCACACCCTGCCGCAAAACGAAGGTTAGGGCCTGTGGACGTGTGGTCAACTACAATAAGGAGAAGCACTACGGCTACATACACGATTTCAACGGAAACGGCGTGCTCCACTTTGTGCTGAAAAATGTGGTCGACCCGGACCTTCACGACAAATTGGAGTTTAACACGAAGCTGACTTACAGCATCGAGGAGCGTCCGCGCGGCAAAGAGGCGGTCTGCATCCACAAACCCACGACTTTCCCGATGCTCATGAAGTTGGCCGAAACGTATATTGACTCGAACCAGCTGCAGACGGCACTCACCCTGGCGGAACACATCATCGAGGCCAATCCCGACTATGTCGACGCCCAGGCCATGGCGGAAGATATGCGAAAGGGCCTGGCGATTCAGCAACGCCAAAAGGAAATGCGCAAGAAAATCCACATTCCCCAAAAGGCCAATAACTTCTCAAGCTTCATTCAGCCCCCCAAGGTGTCGGAATATGCACGCGGCAAAGAGGCTTACCTCGCTAAACACTACGAGGAGGCGGAACAGCACTACCTGCGCGCCATCGAAACGGGCGAAAAGGCTGAAAGTAGCGTCAAGGACTTGCTCACACTGACCATCGCCCGCTACAAACAAGCGGAAGCCCCCGAGCAGAAGCAGGCCTTGGCCGACCACGCGCGCGAACTCTTCGACCGCTTGCAACACCACTTACCCGAAACGCTGACGAACAAGCAGTTTATCGCGATCAACTTCCTCCTGCCGCTCGAAGCCTACGAGGACTTTTTGGCGGCAGTCGACGAACTGCTGATCGACCCTTCTATCTCGGAAAACCCCGTCCGACTGGGCTTCTACCTCTGGCAGAAAGCCATTGCCTACAACAAGTTGGGCATGGTAGACGATGCGCTCGCCATGATTGAGGAAGGCTTGCAACTGGCTCCCAACAGTCCGCACCTCATCAATCTGAAGAACAATATCTACAATCCCCACACGGGCAAACGCGTAACGGAACTTCCCGCCGTAGCCATTGCGCCCTCCCCGCTCTCGGTGACCAACCCGGCTCCCACAGTGCAGGCTCCGGCCGAAGCACAACCTGCCGCCGACACCGCACCCGCTCCCTCAACGACCGAGAACCCTACTGATGGGAAGCAACCATCGGCAACGAACGGCACGGCAACCTCAGCCGAAGCGCAGCCTGCCTCGGAAACGACCGCAGCAACGGAGCCGACTGAAATGACTCCGACTGACGGGGAGCACCCATCCCCGCAGGCATAATTGGGCACTGCATAGGGAGTGCCCCTCCCTATCCACGGACTTTACTCTTTCGATTCAGCCCCGTAGAGGCAACACGAACCCAGGCTTTCCTAATTGGGTTGGTGTAGCTTCTACGGGGCTGAGTGTGTTTCATCACTTTCCGTGCAAGGAGCCAAGGATCGCTCTCTTCCCTTCAGGTTCTCGCTCCTTCGAAGTAAAGGAGATGCTACTTCCAAGGTTGTACGATTGCGGTAGACCGAAAATTCTCAGCTCGCGTAACGATATTCCCTCTTCTGCCCGCTTCGGCTTCAGGGCACGGCAGGCTGCGAGCAACCCACACCGCCCCCTTCGCCGCCCGCATAACGGTTGCAGACAAAAAAGGATGCTTCCCCGTCGGGCGGGAAAGCATCCAGTCAAATTGCCTGTAAAAAAGGTCATGCCCTAAGGGCATCCGTTCTCATCGTTCTGCACAGGTTAAGTCAGCTTGGTAGCCTGTTGGCCTTCGAGCGCAGGTTGTACGGGCGTCACAATACCCGAACCACCCGTTGGTTTATCCTCGGGTTGCGGCTTCGGGTCGGTCGGTGCCGTGCCGTCCGGCTTCGGGTTCGTGCCCTCAGGTTTCGGATTCGTGTCGTCCGGTTTCGGATTGGCTCCCTGACCTTCCGTCGACGGGTTGCCCTCGGGCTGCGGCTTCGGCTGTCCGTTGGCATCCGTCTGTGGCTTATCCTCCGGCTTCGGGTCGACCTCCTCTTCTCCCTTGAGATGAGCCGCCTTGAGCTTCTGTGAGAACTTGAAGTGTTCGACACGCGTGTTCCAACTCTTCAGAGCCGTCACAAACGGTTCACCAAAGAGGTCGGCCAGCGATTGGAGTCTGAGCCCCGCCTCGTCAAAAGCCTCATCCATCTTCAGACGAGCGTCCTTCAATGCTTGCGGCACCACGTCACGCTTGTAATCGCGGAACTGATTGAGTGCCTCCGACACCTTCTCGTTCGTAGCTTTCAACTCCGTGTAGAGGAAGAGCGTCTGCGTCTCTGTCAACGCTTGTTGCATGGCCTCCGCTTCCAGGTCAGCCAGCAGATTACGTACCACAGAGGTTTGTTCCGTGATGCTTCCACTCTTCTCCGAATCGAATACCTGAATGCGTTCCAGCAACAATTGGGCCGCATCGGCACAGTCGTAGCCGGCAACGGCTTCTCCTTCCACTATGACCTTCAACATCGTGAGGGTAGTTTGGCGTTTATGCGCCAACTGTACGATGGCTTCGCTGTACGGATTCTTCCGACCCACCTTGAAGAACTTCTCCTCCTCGGCATAGGCCTTCTGGTAAGCTTCCAACACGTCCTTAAACTTCTGGTTATCACTCTCAATCTTGAGCAAGATAGGTAAACACTCACTCATCAAGGCATTGTGTGCGCGGTTCGTCAACTTCACCTTGGCAATCGTAGTTACTTTGGGTAACATAATGAATAAATTTAAAGTCACCGCAATCGTTTCAAAAAGGCAATAGGCGGTACTATCCAACCCCTTGGGATTGTTGCCTTTAGGGTGAGAAAGCGTTCAAACGAGCGTCCTCGCTGCATAGGAATAGTATGAAACCTACACAGGGGTTTTTAGCACGGATTGTTTTTTCGACCACAGAGTGACTGCACTCAACGGTGAAGGCTGTAGGTAGAGCCAGCCTTCGTAAGCGTTCCGAGGTTCAGTCCTTCTACAATATCCAAACAGCTCCAGCTTTTCGAGAATGAGTCCCATTCGGTGCTACTCACACTTCAGAATAGTACAACACTTCTGAAAAGGTTGTTTCGTTCTGTTCAACCAGCAATTGTTTTCGTTCTCTCGACCTTGATTCCTTCCCGATGAAGACAAGTTGTGACCGTATGCTTCCCCTTCTCCCGCAAGCGAAACAACACGAGGGAGCACCCAACTGACATTTCCCCGAATCGACAAGCGTCTTTGCTTCTAAGCTTCGGTTTGTTCGCCCAGCAAAAGAGGTTTGAAACGAAAAAGAGCGAATTTGCCTGTGAGAAATTTGCGTTTTTCGTTTCCCAAAGCCTCATTGCCCGATGGCGAAATGCCTCTTGGGAGAAAAACAGCCTCATCGCCCGAAGGAAATTTGCGCTTTTCGTCTCCAAAGCCTCATCGCCCAGCTGCGAAATGTCTCTTTTTGGAAAAACAGCATCATCGCCCGAAGGAAATTTGCGTTTTTCGTCTCCAAAGCCTCATCGCCCGATGGCGAAATGCCTCTTTTTGGAAAAACAGCCTCATCGCCCGAAGGAAATTTCCCTTTTTTCGTCTCCAAAGCCTTATCGCCCAGTGGCAAGAAGGTTGTTGGGAAAAAAAGAGGAAATTAGCCCGTAGGAAATCATCGTTTTTCCGTTCCTCAACCCTTATCGCACAGCGGCGAAAAGTCTGATTTTGGAAAAAGAGGGAATTTACCCGTAGGGAAAACATTGTTTTTCAGCAGAAGAACAGTGATTCTCCTTGAGGGGAAAACCCATGCGGGTAAAAAGAGAGAGGGGGTACGACCCACTTCACGGGAAGGTAACAGTATGTAAAAAGAACGAATGGAGTTTTTCATCCGCCAAGCTCCTTTGGGTTCATACATCTACATGTAAGGACGAATAAGGTAAGCGGAATGTCCCTCGGGCGGCCTTGAAAGCACACAGACAAGGAACAGGGACGGCTAAAATTAGGACCGACTCACCTTCTTTACGGGGATGAATAGCTAAACCCCAGGTGGGTGGGTGAGTCGAAGCGCGCTGTGCAGTCGTCACACGCGTGCTTGGCTGGTTTTTGTGTGTAGGGGTCATGCCCGTCGCCTGGCACTCCGCCTCTTATAGGATAAAGTCCTCGGCTTTCGGTAGATGACCTACTGTTGCGATCCGAACGGTGTAATGGACTCTACACAGGGAAATATGCTTTACGTTATCGACCTGTGATTTCAGAGCGTCATTCACGTTCTAATTGCTTTTCACGTTTGCAAATATACAGGCTTTCTAACTAAAAATGCAATCCTACAAACTTTTTTTTCGTTTTCCTCTTTTGCTCCCCCTTCATGGGTTCCTTTCGTTCCTGAAAAACAAGCTCATTATTTTGCGCATAAACCAAAGAATATCGTTCATTCTCAAGCTAAAATACCAGCATCTAAGTTTTCCACCCATCCCCCTTTCTACGCCCCCTCTATTCCCTTGCTCCAAACAATGGAATAAACCTGTGATAAATGCCAAATAATTTCCCGACGGTGGCAAATCCTCCTCGGAAAGCAGCCATACAGACAACATACGAACGATAAAGCACCCTGGGCGGTTAATCTCCAACCGCTGCAATCGGAAGGAACTGTACAAAACCGAAACAACGCCTTTCTCCATGCTACGCTCCTTGTGCTAAGGAACAACTCCTATACCCTACTTGCAGAAAAACAGGTCTCCACCGTCATGCATCTACGCACTCGAAGACTGCGTAACCTTTTTGGGGATAGCCTCACCTCATGCTGCGCTGACACAATCTCCTTGGGGGAAGGAACCCCTCTATACGCCAATTCGCACACCCGCTCACGGAGTAAATAGATTAAGGGGGGTGCTATCAATTACAGTTGAGGGGGTGAGGAGTTTAAAAGTTTATATATCAAGCCAATGACATTCAACCAGAACGCTTCACCCTTCAACTGATCAACTGATCATTATTAGAGCCATCCTTAATATTTTGCGAGAGATGAAAATATTTTTTAAATAAAGTAGTATATCTATTACGAAATAATTCATAGATTTGCAACCGCATAAAGATAGCAAATCATTCAATTTACTTTCTTATTGCAACTAATTCAGCGGTTTATGTAATTATTCTCTACTAAACCAACGAAGCTTCATCAACCAAGATGCAAACATTGTAATCAACCAAAAGAATCTCCTTTACTTACATTTTAAAATCGTGTAACATGAAAAAGACCTTACTCTCACTCCAACTCTTGTTGGCAAGCGCTACAGTGGCTCCCCTTACACTCTATGCAGCTCCCTCCCTGAACCCAACAACAGTAGCTGCCGCTGACAACCCTATCAGCCAGGCAGAAAATTTCACTTCGGGTACGATTGTATCTTCAACACCCGAAGGTGAATACAAATGGTACAAATACAAGGCAAGCAAGAAAAGTGCCTACAGACTTAAACTCGGATACAGCACCCAGGCGAAAATTAAAATAACCACAGACCCCAACGCTGACATCAGCAGCTTGCAAGATGTAGAATTGACAAAAGACCAACAACTGTGGGCACAAGTTACCCCGTCGTATGTGGTCAACGCCGGGGAATACCTCTACTTTGCGGTATCGTCTGCAAGCTCCTTTACCCTCAATATCCTTCAAGAAGAAATCACCTATACTTACAACTTTGGCGAAGCAGCTGTTACGCCGGCAAACGGTTCGGTCATCAACAGCCTTGCAGACGTGGTCATTACTTACCCCGATGCAACTACGAACAACACGGATGCCAAGATTGCATTGACCATGGGCAACGACGGCACATCGAGTACAAACGGCGAATCAATGATTCCGGCGCAGGTTTATGCAGGTAAACTCGACGCTGTACACGGTCACGAGGTTATCAACACAGCCACAATCAAACTGGTAACGACCGAAGCGGGCCAGGCAGAACTTCACCTGGTAAGCGACCAGAAGATTGAACCCGAGACCTGGTACACGGTTCAGATTCCGGAAAATGTCTTGTCATACTGCACGGAAATGTTCTTCCCCGGATCGGGTGCCTTTGCTCCGATTCAAGGTGTCCC
>OIRI01000025.1_pt1 | contig 73210 bp, 52 predicted proteins | sample 1586231 | NCBI WGS metagenome assembly OIRI01 (sample SAMN02675048, study PRJEB24791) | human gut metagenome, SKBSTL034 | isolation source: stool | host: Homo sapiens | place: USA | reverse complement strand
TTACGGGTTCCGTGTTTGTCATCCCCAGTGTTTAGACCTTCTTTTACGGGTTCCGAGTAGGTCATCCCCAGTGTTTAGACCTTCTTTTACAGCTTTCGTATGGGGAGGTTCCACGGATTTCAACGAAGGATAACGGCTTTTGTAGGAGGTGGTCAAGTTCGTGAATAGGTTGGAGTCCGTTGCTGTATAGGTTACTCGAAAGGGAGCCGACCTGATGCTGCAGGAGTGGGTGGCAAGGATGTACGGTCGCGGCATGCCGCGACCCAAAGCAGAAGTAAATGAATCCCGGGCAAACGAAGTTCGATTGAGGTATGCCCATAAAAGGGGCGCAGCATGCCGCCACCGTACAATACCTACTTCTTATCTTCAGCTTCGAAATCCTTTTTCAAAAAGAACGAACATCCAGGGATAGGGCGTGAAGTATATACTTTCCTAAGAATCAGTGCAATTGGACACGATGTCGTAAAAAACGATTGAAAAACATACCCCCCCCCCTTGTTTAAATAAAATGGAATAAACAAATTTGCCCTCGATAAAATAATTTTTTTAGTAATATTCCATACCATGAAGCATTCCTATTTACTTTTTTGTGAGGGATTAAAAGCTTTAATTCCGCTGCGTGGGGGAACACGTCTGGTGTCGCTGATTTTCCTCTTCACTCTGGCAAGTGTATCCTCTCTTCGGGCCGATGTGATTACCGGGCGCGTGGTAGACAAAGAGTCGGGTGAACCGCTCGAACAGGTGCAGGTCGAATTGCTTGATCAAAGAGGGACGACTACCTCTATATACCGCACAGTGACAGACAGCCTCGGACGCTTTACGACAGTCAACGCTTATGGAGAACGCACGAGCCTCAGTTTTAGCTTGATTGGTTACCATTCACAGAAGAAGGAACTGATGCTTCTGGGTGGTGAAAAGGACACGTTGCGCCTGGACGACATTCGTCTGCGTCTTTCGGATATCCTGTTGCGTAATGCTGAGGTACGGGCGAAGGCACGCACGTTTATCGTTCGGGGTGACACGGTGGTGTTTAATCCGCAGGCATTCCGGCTGGCAGAGGGAGCACGACTGAACGAGCTTATTTCGAAATTGCCCGGTGTGACCGAAAAGGATGGAAGCCTGCAGTGGATGGGCAAACCAATACGCATCTTGATGGAGGGGAAGGAATTGTTTGGTAACACCGCACTCTTGACCCAAACCTTGCCTGCCGAAGCTGTGGAACGTATCAAGGCTTATGACAAGGCGGACGACCTCGAAGAACGTACGGGTAAGAAGGATGGGAAGGAAGACTATGTGCTCGATCTCAAAATTAAACCCGGTTTTCTCGAACGCTGGTATGGAGAGGCTGAGACGGGGTATGAAACCAAGGATAAATACAAGGTACGTGGTGACGCTACCTACCTTTCGACCCATAACCCTCTATTGATTTCATTCAATGTGGCCAACAACAACCGCTTTGTCAGTAACCGTACCATCAACAGTTACTCCATGAGCGGAGGCGGAACGGGAGGCAAACAGCAAATGGGAGCCGTGGCATACAAACATGCCTGGGACCGTAAGCAGGGAGACCGTACGCTTGAAAACTACGTGACCGCCGACTTTAACATGAATCATACGGACAGCTGGAATGATAATGCTTCGGCTACCGAAGACTTCATGCCTGGAATCGACAAGAAGTTTACCCATAACTTCAGTCATACGTGGAACCACATGCTGCAACCAGAGGGGCGGGTGGAACTTAGTTTGCGTCCCGACACCCTGACCCGTGTGAAGGTCGAAGCCAAGGCACGCTATGAGAAACGACGTTATGCCCAGATGAATCGTGAAGGCGTGTTTACGAGCAATCCGTATGAGCTCAGCTCGCGTCCGCTCGATGCCTTGTTCAGTCATCCCGACAGTATCGAACTCCTGCCCATCACGACATTGCGCTCGTTGATAGAGGATGCCTCGCGTACAAAAAGCTTCAACGGCGAAGTGAATGTCAACTACAACCGGCAGCTGAAACGAAAGGGAGAAATCGGCATGGATGCATATTACCGATATGATGAGCAGCGCGAAACGTCGTATACCGACCGCTACTTTGACTATTTTACGGATACGCAGAACGACCTGCGTGAACACCAGATGGGGCGTAAACCGATGCATCGCCATTGGTTTGGACTGTCTGCCAGATACCGTCAGTGGTGGGGCGAGAAGGTGCAGTTTTCAGCCGGTTACCGTTCGAATTATAGGAACCAAACCGAGAGTCTTAACCTTTATGACCTTCACTTGTTGACCTCTGCCTACGAACCTACACGTCCGGTGCCCGAAGCCTTGCTGAAGGATGTGCTTGATAAGGGAAACTCTTATCGGGATGAACTGGAAACGTCGAGTCATGAGCTAAACATCGGTTGGGAAGTAAACTTGGGTAAATGGCGGCTTTCGCCCTCAGTCAAGCTGAGTTACGAACGTGAGCAGACGGACTATAACCGAGGAAAGCTCGACACGCTTGCTACGCGTCATTACTGGCTTGTGAAGCCCAGTATGAACCTGGTCTTTGCTCCGTCCAAGACTTCAGTATGGGAAGCTTCTTATTTTTATGACGAATGGATGCCTGCGCTCTATTCCACACTGGCTTACTATGACGATACCAATCCATTGCACACGAGTGAGGGCAATCCCGCTTTGCGTCGTTCGGGGGCACACCGTGCTGCGCTTAGTTACCGGGCCAATTTGCAGAAACACCAGCAAGTGTTGCGCTTTGGCTTGGAGTATGGCAAGAATGTGCATAGCATTTCCAATCTCGTACGTTACAACACACAGACGGGAGCTTACCACACGAAGCCTGTACACATTCGCGGGGGAGAAACTTGGCGTTTCCGCAGTAACTACACGCAGTACTTCAAGGAAGCCTGGGAGTTTACGAACAACCTCTCCTTGTATATGGCTACCAGTTATTCTTACTTGCAGCAGACGGAACACATGCCGCAACCGTTGCTCAACCGTCACCGCAGTTACGAAGTGAGTGAAGCACCCCGAGTGACTTACCGTGCGGATGCCTTCAACGTGAGTCTTGGGGGTGAATATGTCTTTAGGCGTTACGACAATAATGCCTATAAGGCAAGCTTTGATCAGACGATGAGCTACAATGCCAACCTTAATGCCGAATACCGTTGGCGCAGCTTTACCTTTGGCACCGACTTTCGCTTGCAAGGCAATTCGGGGTACTTGTCGCCTGAACTCAACCGCCTGGTTCCCTTGTGGAATGTGCGTGCCGAGTATAAGTTCCTCCGCAACAAGGCCGTCTTGAAAGTGGGCTTCAACGACTTGCTTAACAAGGATAATAGGGTCTATGGTTATGTCAATGCCTATTCGCGTCAAGAGATGCACCGTTATTATCGTCACCATTATTTCTGGGCCTCTTTTGTTTACCGCTTTGATGCGAAGAAGGGTAAGTAGTGTAGGCTAACGAACCTCATGAATGCATCCCAATGGGTAGCGTCAAGCCGCGACCTGTTGGGATGCAATGCTTTTGATGTGGCAAGCAGGAGAAGTGATTGGATAGCCTGCGCGTATAGGGAGAACCCCGAAGGGGGACAGCAAAAAAACGAATGCGTATCGAACGGGTTTTATAGACCCTGTTTTCATCTGGTTTCCCCCTTGGGCGTATTCAGCTGTCCTCCCCTTCGGGGTTTTCCCTTAAATTATCGGGTTAGCCGTTTGGCTCCTTTTCGTCGTTGAGGTTTGTCCCCTTCTTCTCCCTTACGAGTTCGCCCCAAAGAAAGCCCCGTTACAGGACAAACTTTTATTTATTCGCTCGATACAGGTTGAGGCTATTTTACTACTTTTGCAACGTAATGAAAAAGACAGTATGTAGCGTAGCCGTTGTGCTCATGTTGGCGGCTTGCGGTGGTTCGAAAGTTTCAGACCCTCAGGTAGAGCGTGCTGATACGGTGACTGCAGACAGCAGTCAGCAAATGGAAGCTTCAGATTCGGAGCCTCCTTATGCGGCCGACGGACTGTTTGACGATTTTGTTTATTCCTATATGGCGAACCGTGCCTTTCAGCTGGAGCGTACAGACTTTCCCTTGCCCAATCTGGTGGATGGGAAAAATCATCCGATAGCGCGGAAGGACTGGAAACACGACTGGCTGTATAAGAATCAAGACGTGTATACGATGATTTTGGATGGCGAGCAGTCGTTGCATGCCGAAAAGGATACGGCTGTCAAGCAAGTAACCGTAGAATGGGTGTACCTGGACCAGAAACGGGTGAAGCAATACCTGTTTAAGAAACGGCAAGGACAGTGGCATCTGACCGGGTTGGACAGTCATTCGCTTCGTCGTAACGAAAACAGTGACTTCTATCACTTTTACCGTCAGTTCTCTTCAGACCCTGCTTACCAGCTGAAGCATATTGAGAATCCCTTCCGCTTTAAGACTTACGATTACGATAACTTCCAGAACCTGGAAGGACTGTTGGATGTCAATCAGTGGCAAGACTTTAAGCCCGTTTTGCCCCAGCGGGTCATTACGAATATCAATTACGGACAAAGCTATGCAAACAGTCCGCAGCGTGTGCTGATGATTTGCAGTTTGTCGGGCGGCATGGGCTGCTCGCTGACCTTTACCCATAAAAAAGGTACGTGGATGTTGGAAAGCCTGGAGAATTAACAGGAAGGAAGTGCTATGAATGATAGTTTAGGTGTTTAAGGTTTAAGAGCTTGTGAGTTTATTATGAGTTTAAGAGTTTAAAGTTTATGTTTCAAACCGACGACTTTCAATCTCAACTCTTCAACTTCTCGACTTCTCATTTATAGAACCAGCCCTAACGTATTCTTGCCTAACCTAACTTCATCCCTGTATCACCTTAAAATATCCGTAGCAATGTACTCATTACTTCATCATAACACCTTTGGCATTGATGCCTGGTGTCGCGACTTCAAGGAATATAACAGTGTAGAAGAGCTTCGGGAGTTATTGCCCGAACTGCGTGCTGACCGTTGGTTGCACATCGGTAGCGGCAGTAACTTGCTGTTTGTCAATGACTTTAAGGGTACCATCCTTCACTCGGGTATACGCGGCATCGAAGAGGTGCGCCGCGATGGACTCACCGTGTGGGTGCGTGCAGGAGCCGGTTGTGTGTGGGATGACTTTGTAGCAACCTGTCTGGAACGGGGATATTACGGTCTTGAGAACCTTTCGTACATTCCGGGAGAAGTCGGAGCGAGTGCCGTGCAGAATGTGGGTGCTTACGGGGTGGAAGCCGGTAACCTGATAGATAGTGTGGAAACCCTCGAAGTTGCTACAGGCGAAATGCGTACATTTACACAGCAGGAGTGTGCGTATGCCTATCGAAGCAGTGTGTTTAAACACCAGCTCAAGGGACAGTATATAGTGACGGCGGTGGTCTATCGGCTTTCACTTTGCTTTGTACCCGATTTGGAATATGCTGCCATACACCGTGAACTCCAAGCTCGGGGGATTCAGGCGGAGCAAGTGACTCCCAAGTTGTTGCGTAACCTGATTATTGAAGTAAGACAAAGCAAATTGCCCGACCCCGATGAGGTGGGCAGTGCCGGTTCGTTCTTTATGAATCCCGTGATTTCGCACGAGCAGTTCGTGGCACTCCAGAGTCGATATCCGCAAGTGCCCCATTATCCGATGGGTGACGGAGTCAAGGTGCCTGCCGGGTGGCTGATAGAACAATGTGGTTGGAAGGGGCGTAGCCTCGGACCTGCCGGCGTGTATAGTAAGCAGGCATTGGTCTTGGTGAACCTGGGAGGAGCTGCCGGTGAAGATGTGGTGAAACTCAGTGAGGCTGTGCAGCAAGATGTCTACGAGAAGTTTGGCATCCGCATTCATCCCGAAGTAAACTTTATTGAGTAGCAGGATTATATCCCAATGCTGTCATGGGATGTTCTATAAATTATAGTTTAGGAGTTGATGAGTTTAAGGTTGATTCATCAAGTCAATGACTTTCAATGTAAACTCTTCAACCTTCAACTCCTCAATAGATAATTCATAGCATCAGCCTCATTTACATTACGAACGATGCCCAAACTCTATTTTCTTGGAACAGGTACCAGTACAGGAGTTCCCCAAATGGGATGCTCCTGTCCGGTCTGTACCTCTTCAGATCCGCGTGACCGCCGCCTTCGTACCTCCGCTATGTTGAAAACGGACGAAGGACGGCGGATTCTCATTGATTGTGGTCCTGACTTTCGGCAACAGATGTTGAGCATACCCTTCCGTCCGATGGAGGCGGTGTTGCTGACCCATGAGCACTATGACCATGTGGGCGGACTGGACGATTTACGTCCCTTCTCTGTCTTTGGTGCAGCTGAAATTTATGCCGACCCTTACTGTGCTCGCCATTTACGTGAGCGCATTCCGTATTGTTTTGTAGAAAAGAAATATCCCGGTGTGCCCAGTCTGGTCTTGCATGACTTGACCTTAGGGCATCCCTTTGAAGTGGCGGGTTGTGAGGTGTTGCCATTTGAGGTTATGCATGGCAAGTTGCCCATCGTGGGGTACCGTATCGGTGAACTGGCTTACATCACAGATATGAGTGTGATGAATGAAAGTAGCAAAGCCTTGTTGAAGGGCTTGAAGGTGTTGGTAGTCAATGCGCTACGTTTCGAACCTCATGCGACCCATCAGTCCTTGAAAGAGGCATTGACCTTGATCGAAGAACTGCAACCCGAACGCAGTTTTCTAACCCATTTTTCTCACGGTATCGGACTGCATGCCGAAACCTCCTTGCGTTTACCGCCCACGGTCGAATTGGCCTACGACGGACGGGTCGTAGCGTGGTAAAAACCAGAGAGAAAGAAACAGTCAAACAAACTTTTTTGTAAGTTTGCAGTGGCGAAAATTGGACGGTAAGTGAGGTATTCCGATGGGTTTATACTTCCAGGGTTGAAAGGAACTCCATTTGGAGCCGCTTGGGCACCTCTAGTAACCTTCAGCCCGTTTCATTTCATCACCTGCTTACTAAGAGGCATTCACCTGTTTGTGAATGTGTTTTGCCGTTGTTCATGTTGAATCTATTCAAACCGGAGAAGGGTTACGTCCAGCCTGATTCTCCTCTTTGCTAAAATGAGAAAGAAATTCGTTGCTTTTCTGTGGTGTGTATTTGCTTTGCTCGTACTGGCAGGCGTAGCTGGTGTATGGGGAGTAAAGCGTGGTTGGATTGGTTATATGCCTCCTATCGCAGAATTGCAGTCTCCAATTAATAAGTATGCTTCCCAGGTGATCAGTGCCGACGGTCGATTGATGGGTACTTGGTCACGCAATGAAAACCGTGTGTTCGTAGGTTATGACAGCATTTCCCCGCACATGTTTGACGCCTTGGTGGCCACAGAGGATGTGCGTTTCTATGACCATTCCGGTATTGACTTCCGAGCCTTGATGCGTGCGGTGGTTAAGCGCGGTGTATTGGGACACAAGGAAGCGGGTGGCGGAAGTACCATCACGCAGCAGTTGGCGAAGCAGCTTTATTCTTCAACGGCAGAAACGACGATGCAGCGTTTGATGCAGAAACCCATTGAATGGGTGATTGCCGTGGAGTTGGAACGTCACTATACGAAGGAGGAAATCCTTACGCTGTATCTCAATTACTTTGACTTCCTGCACAACGCGGTGGGCATCAAGACGGCTGCCAATGTCTATTTTGGCAAGTCGCCCAAGGAGTTGACCTTGACGGAGTGTGCCTTGTTGGTCGGTATGTGTAAGAATCCTTCTTACTTTAACCCGGTACGCGAACCCGAACGCTGTCGCCAACGTCGTAACGTGGTGCTTCATCAGATGGTGAAAGCAGGCAAGCTGTCGGAAACGGAATATGCTACCCTGTCCGAAGAACCGCTGAAGTTGAACTTCCACCGCATTGACCACAAAGAGGGATTGGGAGCTTACGTGCGTGAATACCTTCGTCGCATCATGATGGCTGACAAACCCAATCCGGATCATTACCGCCAGTGGCAACGTCAGCAATATTATGAAGATTCGCTGGCTTGGGCCAATGACCCCTTGTATGGTTGGTGTAAGAAAAACTTCAAGCGCGACGGCAATAACTATGACATCTATACCGACGGTTTGAAGGTGTATACCACCATTGACTCCCGTATGCAACAATATGCCGAGGAGGCTGTCTACCGTCATTTGGGCAAGAAGTTGCAACCGCTCTTTGAACAGCAGAAGCAGACTTCACCCAACTTCCCCTATAATGCCAATTTGGCTCCGAAGGACGTGAAACGCCGTATCGAAAGGGCAATTAAGCAGTCTGAACGCTACCGCGTGATGAAGGCGGCCGGTGCAACGGACGAGGAAATCAGAAAGGCATTTAATACGAAGGTGCCGATGCGTGTATTCTCCTACCACGGTGATGTGGACATGGTGATGACGCCGCGCGATTCGATTCTCTACTATAAGAAGTTCTTGCGTTCGGCTTTGGTATCGATCGAGCCGCGTACCGGACAGGTTAAAGCCTATGTGGGCGGACTGGACTTTACGCATTTCCAGTACGACATGGCCTTGGTTGGTCGTCGTCAGATTGGTTCGACGATGAAGCCTTTCGTTTACGCCATGGGCTTGCAGGGAGGCATGACTCCTCAAACCACGATTATGAATGCCCAACGTACGTATGGGGACTGGACACCGCGTAACGGCAGCCATTCACGCTATGGCGAAATGGTTACCTTGAAGTGGGGCTTGAGTCAGTCAAACAACTGGGTGACGGCGGGCTTGATGTTCCAGATAGACCCCACGGGACAAGGATTGGTTCGTGACCTCCACGACCTGGGAGTAGCCAGTGACAATATGTATCCGTCGTTGCCGCTCTGCTTGGGTACGTGTGATGTGACACCGGCTGAACTAGCATCAGCTTATACGGCTTTCGTGGAACGAGGTATTCGCCGTGCTCCGTTGCTGGTGACGCGTATCGAGGACAATGAAGGAAATATTGTGGCGGAGTTTACGCCGCGAACGAATGAGGTGTATAGCGAAGAAACGGCCTACAACATGATTGACATGATGAAGGCGGTAATCGACCACGGTACGGGTCGCCGTTTGCGCTATGCCTATAACCTGAAGAACCCGATTGCAGGTAAGACGGGTACAACGAATGACAACTCCGATGGTTGGTTCGTAGGCTGCGTTCCTCAGCTGGTAACGGCTGTATGGGTAGGTGGTGACGAACGAGACATCCACTTTAACTCGACTTCTTTGGGACAGGGTGCCGCTACGGCCTTGCCGATATGGGCACTCTACATGAAGAAAGTTTATGGTAACAAGGCTTTGGGCTATGATATCAATGCGGACTTCCCTAAACCAGAGGTGGCAGAAGATCATTTGCACCTGGCAGACTCCATTCAGGGAGGGGAGGAACATCCGCTGCCTGAATCGTCTGAACAGGAAAAGACCGAACCGAAGCCTGCTCCGAAAGAACCCGCATCTCAACCGAAGTCAAATGCTTCGGCTGAAAAATATTTTGAATAGCGTGCCACGAAACGGATTCGTCCGGGTGGACTGACCGAAGGGAAGGATGGCTTGAGGGAGGACGCCCATGGCTGGAGCTTTCCGTCGTGAGGGTCTCGGTGGGGCTGTATGTGCCCGTCCGGCTACTTCATCGTAAACGCTTTACTCTTACAAATCTTCAAGTAATGAAATTCTTAGCACTGATACCAGCTCGTTATGCTTCTACACGTTTTCCCGCTAAGCCGTTGGCAACATTGGGAGGTAAACCCATCATTCAACGTGTGTATGAACGTGTGGCGCGCGTCTTTCCCGATGTGTGTGTAGCTACGGATGATGACCGCATCTTCCAGACTGTAACACAGTTTGGAGGCAGGGCTGTGATGACTTCAGAAAGTCATCGGAGCGGCACCGACCGTTGTTTTGAAGCTTACACGAATTTGGGTAGCGACGCCGATGTGATTGTCAATGTACAGGGAGATGAACCTTTCATTGCAGCCTCACAGTTAGAGGCGGTGATGTCCTGCTTTGAGGACGAAACGACCGAAATCGCGACTTTGGTGAAGCCCTTTGCTTCGGATACGCCGATCGATGTGCTTGAAAATCCGAATACTCCCAAGGTGGTTGTCGGTGATGAAGGGCAGGCACTCTACTTCTCACGCAGTGTCATTCCCTATCTGCGTGGGGTCGATCGTAACGAGTGGGCCGCTCATCACACCTATCTGAAGCACATCGGTCTTTATGCTTATCGGGCAGAGGCGTTGCGCCGCATCACTGCTTTGCCGCAAGGCGATTTAGAAAAATGCGAATCCTTGGAGCAGTTACGCTGGTTGCAGGCTGGTCTGCGCATCCGTGTGGCAACGACGGAGGTCGAAACCATCGGTATTGATACGCCCGAGGATTTGGCCGCTGCGGAACGTTTCCTTGCTGCTCATCCTGAACTGTAGTATTTGATGGGTCAAAACAGGTATGCGATAAAGCGAGTATAATCGCCGGCGTACCGACACTGATGTTGACCTCCTTATTCCAATAGCTTCTCTCTAAGTTTCATCTCTATGCGATATATATTTCTGACAACGCTTCTTTCCCTCTCTTTGCTTGAGCCTGTATCGGCACAAAAAATTGTGGTAGGTTCGTGTACACTCAAAGACGGCGGTATTTATACCGGTGATCTGGTAAGTGGCAAACCGACCGGAAAGGGAAGAGTGCAATACGAAAACGGCGATACCTATGAGGGTGCATTCTATAAAGGATTGCGCCACGGAGAAGGTACGTTTACAGCAGCCGACGGTTCCCGTTATGAAGGTAACTGGACAAAAAACGAGCGGAACGGGCGCGGCGTGTTCTATGCGGTTAATAACAACCGTTATGAAGGGGTGTGGTACCGTAACTGTAAGGAAGGGCACGGCACGATGTATTACTATAACGGTGACAAGTATGTAGGATCGTGGAAGGATGACCGTCGCAACGGTAAGGGTACCTATACTTACAAGAGCGGTGCCTATTACAAAGGTGAATGGGTCGATGACCAGAAATGTGGCAAAGGATTCTTTGACTGGAATGATGGTTCAACCTATAACGGCTCGTGGCTGAACAACCAACGTAGCGGCAGAGGAGTATATACCTATGCTGACGGTGATTCGTATAGCGGCGACTGGAAGAAAGACATGCAGGATGGTCGCGGTATTTACAAGTTCCGTAACGGTGACGTGTATGAAGGTGAATACCTGATGGGTGAACGAACGGGTGAAGGTACGTTTCGCTTTGCCAATGGTGATACCTATGTGGGTAACTTCTTGAACGGCGAACAAAGCGGACAAGGTACTTTCCACTGGAAGGGAGTCGCTACGTATACCGGAGAATGGAAGAATAACATGATGGAAGGTCGCGGTACTTACAAGTGGAAGAACGGTGACGAATATCAAGGCGAATGGAAGGAAAACCGCATGGATGGTGAAGGTACGCTTCGCTTTGCCGACGGTTCTCGTTTCAAAGGCCAATTCCGTGAAGGAAAGCGTGACGGTAAGTCGGTGGAGGTGCGTGCTGACGGTACGCGCATTGATTGTACGTATCGGGAAGGACTGAAGCACGGAAAATACGTAGAATATGATGCCAACGGAAACGTGGTAAAGAAAGGCGAATACAGTAACGGAAGAGTGGTGCAGTAGGACCTTGGTGACGAGCCGTGGAAGGTTGGATGGTTTCCCTGTAACGATGTGAAGGGTGGGGTAGACCATGAAAGGTGGTTATATTCCAAGCTTTAGGTTTGAGTCTGTCGTTGCAACTTTATGTCGGCATAGATTCTTTCATTTTCCACCTTCCCCCTCGAATGCTTGTTCGTTCACCGCTCCGTTCCTCCTTTTGGAATTCTCTTAAACTCAATAAAGCCATGAAAGCTAAAACAACCGAAAAGCAGGCAGCAAAGACGACTGCCACAAAGAAAACAACCCAACGACGCACGACGACTACTCGTAAGAAGGTAGCTGTTAAGAAAGCCCCTCAGCGTTTGGCCATCGTCAAGAATGACTCTTGGTTGGAACCCTTTGAAGGTGCCATTCAAGGTCGTCACGATCATGTACTCTATAAGATAAATGAGTTGACTGGCGGTAAAGGTAAACTCTCTGAATTTGCTGACGGTCATCTTTACTTCGGATTGCATCGTACGGCACGCCAATGGGTGTTGCGCGAATGGGCTCCGAACGCAACGGCCATTTACTTGATTGGTGACTTCAACAAATGGCAGGAAGACGAGAAGTATGCTTTCACTCGTGAAGCTGGTACGGGAAACTGGGAATTGAAACTTCCGCTCCGTGCACTTAAACACTTGGATCTCTATAAGCTTTCCATTCATTGGGAAGGAGGTCAGGGTGAACGTGTACCGGCCTGGGCAACCCGTGTTGTACAGGATGAACAGACGAAGATCTTTAGTGCTCAGGTTTGGAATCCGGAAAAAACGTACGAATGGAAAAAGCCTGCCTTCCGTCCGAAGAAAGCACCCCTCTTTATCTATGAGTGTCACATCGGTATGGGACAGGATGCTGAAAAGGTGGGTTCTTATACGGAGTTCCGCGAGAAGGTGTTGCCTCGTGTAATTGCCGACGGTTATAATTGCATTCAGATTATGGCCATAGCTGAACATCCTTATTACGGCAGTTTCGGTTACCATGTCAGCTCGTTCTTTGCTGCTTCCAGTCGTTTTGGTACCCCCGATGAGTTGAAGGAACTCATTGATGCGGCACACAAGGCGGGGATTGCGGTGATTATGGACCTCGTACACAGCCATGCGGTGAAGAATGAAGTGGAAGGATTGGGCAATTACTGCGGCGATCCGAATCAGTTCTTCTATCCTGGCGACCGTCACGAACATTCCGCTTGGGACAGCCTTTGCTTTGACTATGGTAAGAATGAAGTGCTTCACTTCTTGTTGTCTAACTGTAAGTATTGGTTGACGGAATACAACTTTGATGGTTTCCGTTTTGACGGGGTTACTTCCATGTTGTATTACAGTCACGGTTTGGGGGAAGCTTTCTGTGGTTATGGTGATTATTTCAATGGGCATCAGGATGACAATGCCATCGCTTATTTAACCCTGGCTAACCTCCTCATTCACGAAGTGAAACCCACGGCGATTACCATAGCCGAAGAGGTAAGCGGAATGCCGGGCTTAGCAGCTCCGTTTGCTGACGGTGGTTATGGCTTTGATTACCGCATGGCAATGAATGTGCCTGACTATTGGATTAAGACAATCAAGGAATGTCGGGACGAGGATTGGAAGCCTTCTTCGATTTTCTGGGAAATCACGAACCGTCGTGCCGATGAGCGTACCATCTCGTATTGTGAAAGTCATGACCAGGCTTTGGTCGGTGACAAGACTTTGATATTCCGTCTCATTGATGCCGACATGTATTGGCACTTCCGCAAGGGGGATGAGAATGGTACGGTACACCGTGGTATTGCCTTGCATAAGATGATTCGTTTGGTTACGGCTTCGACCCTTAACGGTGGTTACTTGAACTTTATGGGCAATGAGTTTGGTCATCCTGAATGGATTGACTTCCCACGTGAAGGAAATGGGTGGAGTTACAAGTATGCCCGTCGTCAGTGGAATCTTGTAGACAATAAAGAGCTTTGCTACCATTATTTAGGTGACTTTGACCGGGATATGATCCATTTGCTTCGTTCGTATACGACCGACATCCGTAAGTATCCTGTACAGGAGATTTGGCACAATGACGGAGACCAAATATTGGCTTATGCCCGTGGTTCCTTGCTCTTTGTGTTTAACTTCTCGCCTGTACGTTCTTATGAAGGATATGGTTTCATGGTACCCGAAGGCGCCTATGAGGTAGTCATGAATACCGATGCCAAACAGTATGGTGGCAACGGATTGGCAGATGACAGTGTGCGCCACTTGACAAACTTTGACCCGCTCCTCAAACGGGACGGTAAAGGTTGGCTTAAGCTTTATTTGCCTGCCCGTTCGGCGGTAGTTCTGCGTCGGGTAGAGGAAGATGAGAAGTAGCAACATACTCTTCGGAGCGAGTTCGTATCGGAACGCTTATGGGAAACGCTTCGGCCTCGCTCTTTAACTGCATATAAAAAGGTTCTGTAACGAGTGAACATGAAAATGTTCGACTGGTTACAGAACCTTTTGTTGTAGAAACCAACCGTCTCTTTGCGGCTGTGTGCATTTATCGGGGCGGGAGATTCTTAATCTTATTGAGGAGGTTGCGATTGATTCGCTTGATGTCGTTACCTGTTTTGGTAAGTAGTTCTTCCGGCATTTTTCGCCATTCGTTGAAGAACTCAGGAACCAGTTGCAGGAGGTTGGGTGTAGGAAGAAGGGGATGTACCTTCTTGGGCGAATTGTTGACGACAACTTTGAAAGCATTGCGGTGAATGGCGACTTCGATGGTGTCGCCCGTAAAGAAGGGGTCGCCGTCGTAGTGCGCAACGCCTTCACCTTCCCGACGAATGAGCAGACGTTCAGCCTTGAAGGTGCGAACGTGGCTGTTCTTAGGAAGCGTACCATTGAAGAGTTGTAAAGCCACTTGGGGAGATTCGATGGTAGTAAATGGTGTCATGACTACGACATCGAGTAACCCGTCTTTCATGCTGGCATGTGGAGCAATGTAGGCATCGTTGCCATATTGCGAAGCATTGGCACAGGCTATGAGAAAGGCACGGCAAGATTCCGCTCCATTCTCATCTTCTATAATGTAGGTCTGGGGTTTGTATTGCAATCCTGAACGGAGCGTATTCTCAACGTAAGTCAACAAACCACGTTTACCGGCAGTTGCAAACTTCTCGCTGATAAACGCATCGAAGCCTACGCCGCAGGTACAGAAGAAGGGACGGTCGTTGATGGTACCATAGTCCAAGGCATGAATCACTCCTTCATTGATGATCTCAATGGCACGTTCGGGATGAAGCGGAATGTGCAGGTGGCGTGCCAGTCCGTTGCCCGAACCACAGGGAATGATGGCTAAGGCAGTATCGGAATGTATCAAGGATCTTCCTACCTCATTGACCGTACCATCGCCACCTACGGCAACGACAATATCAAAGCCTTTGTCTACAGCCTCATGCGCCAACACGGTAGCGTGTCCGGCGTATTGTGTATAGGCAATTTCCACGTCGTAGCGCGCAGTGTCAGTCAGACGTTGCGCTTTTTCTGCGATGCCTTTTTTGCGGCTCGTTCCCGAGATGGGGTTGATGAGATAGAGTATTCTCTTTTTCATAGGTTGCAAAGATAGGAAAAAGGCGTAATGTGGGCGAAAAAGACAGTAAAAGCTCCGTTTGGGATAGCAGTTTCAGAGACGGTTTGTAAGGTGAGGTCGGATACCGTCATTCGAACAGATAGGTTTAAGGAAGAAAGGAGGCTGATTGCGACGATAGTCTATTATTGCTGTCCGAAATGGCATTCAATATCCAAGGATTGTATTGGCGCAGTCCATACAGGAAATGAGCTGGTTTCGTTCGCTGCTTTGACGGAATAGACACATAAACAGTTCGGATTGACCAATCTAAAAAATGGGGAATACTATGAGATCAATCACTGGACGGAAAGCGTCCGAGCTTGCTATATCAAGGTGCAGTATAAATATAAGGGAGGAAACTACCTATAGTGGTTATGGGGTGTTGGTTAGATGGAAGCCCTAAGGTCTATAAGAGAATTTAGTCAAATTCTCAAGAAACATCCTTTGCAATAAATAAGGCATATAGAATCTAAGAGATTTTTATCTTTGCATTATATAGCAGTAAAAAAGCACTTATGGAAAATGTATTTCAAGATTATGGTAGATTTGAAAATGATTCGAACAATCGAATCATATGTTTCAATGTAACACGAACATATTCACAGGGTGAAAGAACCGATTTATACGAATGTGTAAGAAAATATTGGCGATTGAATGGTGAACGAGCAAAAAAAGCAGAATACGTTTTTGCTATCAGCTCGGGCAATATCGTAGGAGTCTTTAAACCCATACGTTGGTTTCTCACAGATTCAGTTGAGTATATCGGCCGCTGGGAATTTGAGGGTGAGATGTTGGATTCTCCGTATTTACATATGGATATTTCTCACATAGTAGGGAGAAGACAAAATCCAGTATCATATATAAATATGTAATCATCATGAGAAAGAACAATTACTTAACATATACGAAGACAATGGGGGATATAGAGCAAAAGACCCAAATGGACAGATAGTTATTACTGCTCAATATACGCAAATGTATCCATTTAGTAGTGGATTTTTATTGTATGCCTTTTAGGGTTTGTGAGCAATGGGTTGGAAGGAAAGAAAAAGGTCGGTGGGTGAAGCTTATGGAGAAAGCTTTCATTGGCACCTTATCAAAAAGAGAGAAATGCTTACGAAGGCCTTCCAAACTCTCGAGGTAGAAGGTTTTTCTTGATAAATAGAAGAAATGTCCGAAACATTTTGTTAGCGAATCTTCATTGTCTTGGATAGACGGATTTTCTTGACAGGGTATAAGGGTTTTATCTGAAAAAGTGTACCTTTGCACAAAATTATCGTTGGGGTGCAGGTTTTATAGCCTTGTCAACCTCTATCAATGAACACTAAAATGGGTATTTTACAAGACAGATTAGCAAAGTACACTTTACCGCAAGAGTATCAAGCGAAAGGAGTATATCCTTATTTCCGTGAAATAGAAGGTAAACAAGGCACTGAAGTGGAAATGGGCGGACATCACGTATTGATGTTCGGTTCAAATGCTTATACAGGCCTGCCTGGTGATGAGCGCATCATCAATGCCGGTATCGAAGCTATGAAGAAATATGGCTCAGGCTGTGCGGGCTCTCGCTTCTTGAACGGTACGCTCGATCTTCACGTACAATTGGAGAAAGAGTTAGCTGAGTTCGTAGGTAAAGAAGATGCCCTTTGCTATTCCACCGGTTTTACGGTTAACTCTGGCGTAATTTCTTGTTTGACGGGTCGTGAAGACTATATTATTTGTGACGACCGCGACCATGCTTCTATCGTAGACGGTCGCCGCCTTTCCTTTTCAACTTGCTTGAAGTACAAGCACAACGATATGGCTGACCTCGAACGTCAGCTTCAGAAGTGTGCTCCGGAAGCAGTCAAGCTGATTGTGGTAGACGGTGTATTCTCCATGGAAGGTGATTTGGCTAAGTTGCCCGAAATCGTTAAACTGAAGCATAAGTATAACGCAACAATTATGGTTGACGAAGCACACGGTATCGGTGTGTTTGGTCGTCAAGGTCGTGGTGTGTGTGACTATTTCGGATTGACAGACGAGGTAGACTTGATTATGGGTACCTTCAGTAAGTCTTTGGCTTCGATCGGTGGCTTCATCGCTGCAGACAAGAGCATCATCAACTGGTTGCGTCACAACTCACGTACCTATATCTTCTCAGCTTCCAATACACCTGCCGCTACGGCATGTGCTCGTGAGGCACTCCACATCATTCAGCAGGAGCCCGAACGTATCGAAGCACTTTGGGACGTGACGCGTTATGCCTTGAAGCGTTTCCGTGAGGAAGGCTTTGAAATTGGCGATACGGAATCTCCGATTATCCCGCTTTATGTGCGTGACACTGAGAAGACCTTTGTGGCTACAGCCCGTGCTTTCGAGGAAGGCGTGTTTATTAACCCCGTGATTCCTCCTGCTTGTGCTCCCCACGATACCCTCGTTCGTGTGGCATTGATGGCTACGCACACCAAAGAACAGGTAGACCGTGCCGTTGCTTCACTTGGCAAGGTGTTCCGTGAATTGGAAATCATCAAATAAATAAGTTGATAGCAGAATTGGAAGTTGGGAAGTTGTTAGATGAAAGCCTGGGGCAATTGCCTACAGGGGCTTAGGCACTGCTTCTCCTCGTTCTACGCATCAACAGTTCATTCAATCGATTATAAAACTCACTATTTCTCAATAACTCTTATGGAAAAAAGCGCATTACAGATTGCACGTGCCGCTTACCAGCCCAAACTCCCCGCTGGTCTTCGTGGCAATGTGAGCATCAAGGAAGGTGAACCCACTCAGAGCGTGGGCGATCAGGAAGAAATCAAGAATCTCTTCCCCAATACGTACGGTATGCCTCTCGTTGAGTTTGTACCCAGTTCTGAAAAGAAGGAATATGCTCCGATGAACATCGGTATCATTCTTTCTGGTGGTCAGGCTCCTGGTGGTCACAACGTAATCTGCGGCCTTTACGACGAATTGAAGAAGCAGAATGCAGCTAACAAGCTCTACGGCTTCTTGATGGGTCCTGGCGGCTTGGTAGATCACAAGTATATCGAACTGACTGACGCTGTCATCGATGAATATCGTAACACAGGTGGTTTCGATATGATCGGTTCTGGTCGTACGAAGCTCGAAGAAGAAGATCAGTTCGAAAGCGGCTTGAAGATTATCCGTGAACTCGGTATCAAGGCTGTAGTTATCATCGGTGGTGACGACTCTAATACGAACGCTTGTGTATTGGCTGAGTACTACGCTGCTCACAACTATGGCGTACAGGTTATTGGTTGCCCCAAGACGATTGACGGTGACTTGAAGAACGAGCAGATTGAAACTTCTTTCGGCTTCGACACGGCTTGTAAGACTTATGCTGAAGTTATTGGTAACATTCAGCGTGATGCTAACTCAGCTCGCAAGTACTGGCACTTCATTAAGTTGATGGGTCGTTCTGCTAGCCACATTGCTTTGGAATGTGCACTCCAGTGCCAGCCCAACGTGTGCATCGTAAGTGAAGAGGTTGAAGAGAAGAACCAGACGCTCGACGATATCGTTACTTACATTGCAGGTGTTGTAGCTAAGCGTGCAGCTAACGGTAACAACTTTGGTACGGTATTGATTCCCGAAGGTTTGATCGAGTTCATCCCCGCTATGAAGAAGCTCATCGCTGAGTTGAACGACTTGCTCGCTACTCCTGAAGCTGCTAATGTTGCTGCTACGGAACAGCGTGCATGGATCCTCGGTAAGCTCTCTAAGGAGAATGCTGCTATCTATGAAAGCCTCCCCGAAGGTGTGGCTAAGCAGCTCACGATGGAGCGTGACCCCCACGGTAACGTACAGGTTTCACTCATCGAGACAGAAAAGCTCCTCTCTGAAATGGTTGCTAGCAAGCTTGCTGCTTGGAAGCAGGAAGGTAAGTTCGTAGGTAAGTTTGCTGCTCAGCATCACTTCTTCGGTTACGAAGGTCGTTGCGCCGCTCCTTCTAACTACGATGCCGACTACTGCTATGCACTCGGTACCAGCGCCGCTCAGCTCGTTGCTAATGGCAAGACGGGTTACATGGCTATCGTAAAGAACACGACGGCTCCTGCTGAACAGTGGATTGCTGGTGGTGTGCCTATCACGATGATGATGAACATGGAGCGTCGTAACGGTAAGATGAAGCCCGTAATCAAGAAGGCACTTGTTCGTTTGGATGGTGCTCCCTTCAAGGCATTTGCTGCTCACCGTGAGGAATGGGCTGAACAGACTGCATTTGTTTACCCCGGTCCTATCCAGTACTTCGGTCCGACGGAAGTTTGCGACCAGTGCACGATGACGCTGAAGCTTGAGCAGGGTAAGTAATCTTTGCTCGTAAGACACCTTAAAGGATTAGGAATCAACACTTCATTTGAAACGCATTCAATGGCTTGGTCGCTTCATTCTTTTTGAAGTGCGCCGTGTGTTTCTAAGGAGGTAGTGTATTCCTAATCCTTCTTTTATTTCGCTTATCCATTCTCCTTTTGAGGCGTAGGAAAGGTAGATGATTGAATCCTAATTTTAAGCTGCATTACCTTATCCTTCAATCGCTTCAGAACCTTATCACCTTATCACCGAATCACCTCATCACTTATGTCGGTAAAAAACTCTCGAACGGTACGCGGACCACAGCGCGCAACGGGTAAACGACGTGCAACAAAGGCTTATCAGAGTTCTGCTCGATTGAAACTCCATGCCATTGAGTTAAAGGCGCGTTCTATCTTCTTGCGTTTGTTGATGGTATTGGGAGTGGGGCTTTTTTGTTACCTGATGTACATCTACTTCGTCAGACCTTATACCCTCAAGTGGCAGGCACTCTATGGTAAAGAAGTTTACCCAGAGGGATTTTCGATTCGAGGAGTAGACGTAAGTCATCATCAGGGTGATATCAATTGGGAAAAATTATCCCGTTCGGCTGTAGGGAATGAACCTATTTCGTTTGTATTTATCAAGGCAACGGAAGGTCAGGACTTCTTGGATGAAAACTTCAATGAGAATTTTTACGAAGCGCGTGAGCATGGTCTCATACGCGGAGCCTATCATTATTTTAAACCGAATGTTTCTGCCGACAAACAAGCGCGTTACTTCTTGAAGCAGGTGCATTTGGAAGAAGGGGATTTGCCGCCGGTACTCGATATAGAGGAAGTGGGCAATCTGACACCCGAAGACTTACGCAAAGCCAGTTTAACCTGGTTGAAAGCTGTAGAGAAGCGTTATAATGTGCCACCGATTCTCTATACAAACTATAAGTTCAAAGTCGATTATCTCAATACAAAAGAATTTGAGCGTTATCCTTATTGGATTGCTCATTACTATGTGCCCAGTCTCACTTATAAAGGTCCTTGGAAGTTTTGGCAGCATACGGACTGTGGCAAAGTGGCTGGTATTAAGGGAAAGGTAGACTTGAATATCTACAATGGTTCGATGTATGACCTTCGGCGTCTTTGCTTGGATGAGATTCCATAGCGCATTGGACGCTTTTCTTATGAAGGATTTAATTCTCATGCGTGAACCGAATTGTTCGTTCCTTCTTTTTTATTACTCTCAAACGCTTCGTACTTTCTCGTTTTAAAAAGTGCGAAGCGTTTGACTTTTAAGAGAAATCGTTTACGCAGGTGCCGAATATATTTTTTATCTTTGCCGCCATGGAATTTCAGAAGACCTTATCTCGCTTTTTCAATATGCACAATAGCTGTGCTTTGGCACTCTCGTTGTTGATGTTTGCTCCTGCTCCCGCTTTGGCTCGTAAGAAAGACAAAAATCCGGGGCAGGGTATGGCCGCGTACATGGCTATCGAGCCGGATGTGATGGCTGTAAAGGCAGAAGGTGAACGGAGAGTAGAGCACGCAGCAGCCGTGTTCATTCATCAGTCGCATGCCCGCATCAATTCCAAATATAAGGAAGGTATCGATGTCTCCCATTACCAGGGAAGTATCGATTGGGATGAAGTAGTCAACGGTACTTCCATTTCGTATGCCTATCTGAAGGCTACGGAGGGAGCTTCCTTGGTGGACAAAACCTATGAGCGCAATCTTTCGGAGGCGCGTCGGGTAGGCTTGAGTGTGGGCAGTTACCATTTCTATCGTCCCAACATCGATTGGCGCAAACAGTTTGACAACATGACTTCCGTAGTGAAGCCCAGTGAACAAGACTTGGTGCCCATCATTGACATCGAACATCGAGGCTCGGTGAGCTATGAGACTTTTATATCCGATTTGCGTACCTTCATTCAGAAGGTGACGGAGTTCTATGGTAAGAAGCCCTTGCTCTATACGTACCACAATTTCTACAACCGCTACTTGCTCGGTGAGTTTAAGGATTACCATTTCATGATTGCGCGTTATCGTACAGATTCGCCCACACTGAATGATGGCAAGGATTACATCATGTGGCAGTACACGGCAACCGGTTCTATCCCGGGTATTCGAGGCAATGTAGACCGTTCGCGTATCATGGGCAATTACTCTTTGCATCAAGTCAAGATGTAAAAACACTTGAGGCCGTTCGGGTAAGGGAACGCTTCAATCAACGTTAGGTAACGGACGATAGTAGGTGATTCCGTATAAGGAAGCCTGCTTTCGTCCGTTTTTTCTTTCTTCTAAAAGGGTAGTGACAGGTGTATTTTAACCGTCCGGTTGCATCTCCCTCTTCTTCTTACGGCAAAAGGTCGGGAGAATTTACTAATTTTGCGCTCAAATCAAATAGAAGAAGCTATGCTTACTATCAAACAAATCATTGAAGACAAAGAAGCCGTGATTCGCGGCTTGGAAAAGAAACAATTCAAAGGTGCGCGTGAAGCTATTGATCGCGTGTTGGAAATCGATAATAAACGCAAGGAAGCCCAGGTGCAGGTGGATGCACTCAAGGCTCAGGTGAACAGCCTTTCCAAGAGCATCGGTGGTCTGATGAAGGAAGGCAAGAAGGACGAAGCTGAAACGGTGAAGCAGCAGGTGGCTGACATCAAGGCTAAGACCAAGGAACTTGAAGAAGTCATGAAGCAGGCAGAGGACGATAAGCGCGATTTGCTTTGCACCATCCCCAATGTACCTTACGATTTGGTTCCCGAGGGTAAGAGTGCCGAGGACAACCTGATTGTAAAAACGGGTGGTCATGATACGGTTCTTCCCGAAAATGCACTTCCTCACTGGGAACTCGCCAAGAAGTACAACCTCATCGACTTCGATTTGGGCGTAAAGATTTCGGGTGCAGGTTTCCCCGTTTATATTGGTCAGGGTGCTCGTTTGCAACGTGCATTGATTAACTTCTTCCTCGATGAAGCCCGTGCTGCTGGTTATACGGAAATCATGCCCCCGACGGTAGTTAACCAGGCTTCAGGTTATGGTACAGGACAGTTGCCCGATAAGGAAGGTCAGATGTACCACTGTGAGTTGGACGACCTTTACCTCATTCCCACGGCTGAGGTGCCCGTTACCAACATCTACCGTGATGTAATTCTCAACGAAGACCAATTGCCTATCAAGAATTGTGCTTACACACAGTGCTTCCGTCGCGAGGCAGGTAGCTATGGTAAGGACGTGCGCGGTTTGAACCGTCTGCATGAGTTCTCTAAGATTGAAATCGTACGCATCGACAAGCCCGAACATTCCGAACAGTCACACCAGGAAATGTTGGCTCACGTAGAAGGCCTTTTGCAGAAGTTAGAGTTGCCTTATCGCATTCTCCGTCTGTGTGGTGGCGACATGAGCTTTACGGCTGCTATCTGCTACGACTTCGAAGTATACAGCGAGGCCCAGAAGCGTTGGTTGGAAGTTAGCTCTGTTTCCAATTTCGATACTTATCAGGCCAACCGTTTGCAGTGCCGTTACCGTGGAGCAGACAAGAAGATTCAGCTCTGCCATACACTCAACGGTTCAGCTTTGGCTTTGCCCCGTATCGTGGCCGCTTTGCTCGAAGACTTCCAGACTCCCGAAGGCATCCGTATCCCGAAGGCATTGCAGCCTTACATGGGATGTGATATGATTAAGTAAGGACTGGTTCTATACATAATCAGTTGAAGAGTTGAGAGGCTTAGAAGTTTATAAGTTTAGGAGTTCAGAGATTGGTTTCATGCAAACTCTCGACTCCTTAACTCTTCAACTTCTTAGCTTCTCAACTCTTTAAGCTTTCATCTCTTCTACCTCTATATTTCTATACTCTCTTTCCTTTCCTCTTTAACTCCTTCCCATTTATGCGCATTCTTTCAATTGATTATGGTAAGAAACGGACGGGTATTGCTGTCACTGATTCCTTGCAGATTATTGCCAACGGACTGACTACTGTCGATACGTCTGATCTCATCAAGTTTTTGAAGGAATATACTGCAAAGGAAGCGGTCGAACGCTTCGTGTTGGGACTTCCGACCCAACCCAACGGTCAGCCTTCTGACAATCTGCCTCGTGTCCAGGCTTTTGCTGAAAAATTGGCCAAGGTCTTTCCGCAGATTCCCGTCGAATTTTATGACGAGCGTTTCACTTCCGTCTTGGCTCATCAGGCCATTTTGGACAGTGGCATCGGTAAGAAGCGTCGCAGACAGGATAAAGGGCTGGTCGACGAAATCAGTGCCTGTATCATTTTGCAAAGCTATCTGGAAAGTAGAGGAAGATAAGCGAGAGAAGGTGAAAGCGCTCGATTCGTTCACAGAGTCGACTACCGGCTTAAAGCCGACAGTCGTTCATACGACTTCCCTCATCTCCCCATAATCCCGTACCCTCATTAATAACTTCTACCTTCGAAGAGAGGCGTAGAGGAATAATCCCTATATCCCCATGATTCTCCCTATTTATACCTACGGTATGCCCGTGCTTCGCAAGGAAGCTGAGGACATTACCCCCGACTATCCTGAACTCAAGCAACTCATTGCCGATATGTTTGAAACCATGTATCGCAGTGACGGCGTGGGTTTGGCAGCTCCGCAGATTGGCAAACCCATTCGTTTGGTTGTCATTACGCTCGATGTTCTGAAAGACGACTATCCTGAATATGCCGGATTTAATAAGGCTTACATCAATCCGCATATCCTCGAATACGATGATACCGAAACGAAGTCAATGGAAGAGGGTTGTCTCAGTGTGCCGGGCATTCACGAACCCGTGCGCCGTCCGACCCGTATCCGTGTGAAGTACATGGATGAAGACTTCCAGGAACATGACGAATGGGTAGAAGGCTATCTGGCTCGAGTGATGCAACACGAGTTCGACCACCTCGACGGTCATCTTTTCGTAGACCGTTTAGCTCCCCTTCGTAAACAAATGGTACGCAGCAAGCTGACCCAGATACTGAAGGGTAAGTTCCGTTGCGCTTACAAGGTGAAGTCACCGAAGTAGGAAGCAGACCAGAAGGTCAGAAGTTTAAAAGTGAAGGAGTGTCATCATTCAGAAATGACGAAGGTGAGCTGAGCTACATCCTTCAACCTTTCGACTCTCAACTCCTCAACCTTTTGACTCCTCAACTGATAAACTCTTCCACTCTTATGAATACGAATATTCCACCGAAACATCAGGTACGCACAGCCGGAGCAACTGTTTTCTCGGCAGTGCGTATCTTTTTTTTATCCCTCTTTCTCCTGCTTTCGGGAGGAAGTGTGCGTGCACAAGTCGATGCCGAGATGGTGACCATCATGGGGCGCAACGCCTTGAGTGTTGACGACTACCTCACCGCCATCCGTTATTTCAATCAAGCCATCGAAGCCAAACCCTTCCTTTCGCGTCCGTACTATTATCGTGCTTATGCCAAATTCACTCTCGAAGACTATACGGGGGCGGCAGCAGACTGTGACCGAAGCATCGAGCTTAATCCCTTTATCGTCGAAGTCTATCAGCTTCGTGCCCTTTGCCGCATCCACAACGAAGACTTCACTGGTGCTGTTTCTGACTATACCCGTACCCTGCGCGAGCTTCCCGACGAACAAGGAGCCCGTTACAACCGTGCCCTTTGTTACCTGCAACTCAAGGAATACCCTCAAGCCAATGCAGACCTAGACTATATGCTTCAGCGTTGGCCCAAGTATTACCGCACTTACATGATTAAGGCACAGGTAGCCTTGGAGCAGAAAGACACCGTCGGCGGAATGCGTTGGGTAGACAGTTTGTTGGTCAAGAATCCCAAGGAGGCTGCAGCCTGGAGTTTCAAGGGACGTTACGAGTTAAGCCGAGAACATTATGCCTTGGCAGATTCCTGTCTGACCCAAGCTCTTCTTCTGCAACCCAAAGACTTCGAGCTCTATGTCAGCCGCGCCCAAGCTCTTCATGCTTTAGGTCGATTTGGGCAGGCCATTGCCGATTACGACCAAGCCATCCAACTCCAACCCCAACATTTCGTAGCCCACTACAATCGGGGTTTGCTCCGTTCCTTTGTCGGCGACCTCAACCGCGCCATCAAGGACTTCGACTTTGTACTTTCCATTGAGCCCGACAATACCCTCGCTATTTACAACCGTGCCCAGCTTCGTGCTCAAGTAGGCGATTTTCGTGGAGCCATTGCCGACTACACCACGTTGATAAAGGAATATCCCCAATTCTCATACGGTTACCTGGCGCGAGCCGAATGTCGCCGTAAGATAGGCGATGTCAAAGGAGCTGTGGCTGACGAAACGTGGGTGGCACGCCGCAACCTCGACCTCGCTTATGGAAAGGCGAAGCCCACGAAGGGGAAAAAGGTACGCCTACGTTCCGAACATGCCTTGGAGCAATATCAGCAATTGGTTGCTGAAGATCCCGACACCGTGCGCAATGTCTTTGGTACCCTCTATGGCAAAGTACAAAATGAGAAAGTCGGTAGTGACCTTCTTCCCATGTACGCTTTGAGTTTCCGTCCCGTCTTTACCAAAGGTTATCACAGCATTGGTTTCTTGCCCGAAGTTGCGAAGTTCGTCAGTGCAAAGAGTGAAGGCCGCAAACTCTGTCTGACAGCCGAGGCCGATGCTACCGCAGCCAGCGATGCCGACCATGATGCCCGTCATTTAGAAAGCAAGATGGCCCAATGGTCCCTGCTCGAACAGACCTTGGTACGTTCAGCCATTGCCGCCGTCCGCTATGATTACACCTCCGCCCTCAACGAGGCCAACCAAGCCGTGCGTGCTGATTCCACGAGTTTGGTCGCTCGTATGCAGCGAGCCTCCATCTTGGCGCGTAGCGTAGCCAGTTCCACCCTTGCCCCCGACGAAGCCAAGGCCCGTTTAGCCTTAGCCACAGCCGATTTGCGTCAGGCCGAATCGTTCAGTCCGCAGAGTGCCTACGTAGCCTACAATCAAGGTTGCCTGCTGGCTCAGCAAAAGCTCACCACCGAGGCCCTCGAAGCCTTCACCCGTGCCATTCGTCTTGACTCCCGTTTGGCAGAAGCCTATTACAACCGCGCCATGCTCTACCTCCATCAAGACCAGCGCGACAAAGCCGTCAGCGACTTCAGCCGCGCCGGTCAGTTAGGACTTTACAAGGCATACGCTCAGCTCAAGGCCATGCAAGAGGCGAAGGGGAAATAAGCCCTCAGCTACCTATACAAACAGCGATTCCGTTTCATCCTGTTTCTTCCATATTGTTTCGGAAGATATGAGGATAAAACGGAATCGCTGTTTATGTATTCCCCCTTCGGGATGGACGGCTCTTCACCCACCCCCATCGGGAGAACCCAAGTTACTTCTGCTTGGAGTCGCGGCATGTCGCGACCGTACGGTTTCAAGCCATCCGTCCCCTTATCGGATTAGGACCTTGCAGGGAAGGGGTTAGGCCTCGGGTTCAGCGGGCGTAATGATGCCGCCGCCCTCGGTAGGCTTCTTGTCGGGGTCTTCGGGACTCACGCCCGTGCTCGGGTTCTTGTCCGTGCCACCTGGGTTCTTGTCCGTGTTCGGATTTTTGTTCGGGTCTTCGGGGTTTACGTCCGTCTGTCCGCCCTGTTGTTCCTCCTTTTTGCGGCGGGCAGCACTGATTGACTCCTTGAGTTCAAGGTTAGCCTTCGTGTAGTCCACCTTGCCGCTCCAGTATTTGAGGTCTGTGGTAAAGGGATCGCCCAGAATGACAGCAGCCGATTCGATGACATGGATAAATTCGTTGTAGGCCTTGTCGGAGGCATTGCGTGCATCGCGCAGCGTACCCGTTCCGCGGTCAACGTCTTCGGCAATGCGCTGGGCCTGAGCAGCTGCCACCGCATTGTTTGCCTTTACCATTTCGTCGTAGATGGGCTTCAAGCCGATGGTCGTGAGTGCCGTCTGAAATTCTTCCTTCGCCAAGTCGCCTGCCAGATTGTGAATCTGTGCCGTTTCCTTGTCAAAAGCCGCTTGAATCGATACGTTGTTGTGTTTCACTAAGACATACATCTGCTTGGCCACCTCATAAACGGGCGATACTGCGCAGCTGGAGTGCCCCTTGATACAATCACGAAGTGCCACATAGCAGCTGTCGCGGAGCGTGTCATGTTCTTTTACCGTAGAGAGCGTTTGATTGGCTTGGAGCAACTTCAAGTTTTTGTCTTCGATTTCCACGGCAGCCTTTAATGCTGCAATCTTTTCTTTCGTCAATTCCTGCTCATACTTCTTTTCTGCAAAGTAATCTACACACGATTTCATGAACTCGAAGTGGCGGTCATTGTCTAAACTGCGAAGATTGATTCTTGTTACTAGTGGTGTCATGGTTCCAATGAGTTAAGGAGTGAATAATAGAAGTGGCATGAGTCTTGACCAAAAGTATTCTGACCTTTATGAAGTTGGGAAGTAGGTTTTTGGAGTAAAAACAACCTTATAGAAGGCTGTACAAGTAGGTTTAGGCTTTATAATCAGCTTGCCCCTGCTGTGGCAAGTAGGTTTAGGCTTTATAATCTTCTTGCCCCGAGCTGTACAAGTAGGTTTAGGCTTTATAATCAGCTTGCTCCGAGCTGTACAAGCAGATTTTAGTCTTTAAACCTTCTTGCCCCGAGCTGTACAAGTAGATTTTAGTCTTTAAACCTTCTTGCTCTGAGCTGTACAAGCAGATTTTAGTCTTTAAACCTTCTTGCCCCGAGCTGTACAAGCAGATTTTAGTCTTTAAACCTTCTTGCTCTGAGCTGTACAAGTGGATTTTAGTCTTTAGACCTTCTTGTACACATCCCTTGTGCCTTGTTCATCGCATGGCGACTCGTTTAGAGAGTGCCTACTTCCAATCTGTCAAATAACGTCTGAGCTTCCGAGAAAGCGTGCTCTTGCGAGCTCCTGTTGCGGCGAATCATCCACTTCGTGAATTAAATGGTGTCGACCTGGCGAACCCCAGCGGTCTCACGTGGTCAACGAACGCAAATGTATGCGAATTTGAGAAGACAAAGAAGCAATTTCAAGAATAAAATGCCAGGAATGGTACTTATCTACCCAGTCCCGTAGGGATGTCATCACTCAGGATTGGGTTTACGACCTATCGGACGAACGCTCTCAATTCACCCACAAGCCCCGAAGCGGGGGCGACATAATGACTCGGTTGTTTGCCATAGGGCTTACGTCCTACGACCCGTTATGTCGCCCGCTTCGGGGCTTGAATGGTTTTTAAAAACGGGGGGGGAAAATGCTGACAGGGCTCACGTCCTATCCGAAAACGATGTGGTACGTATGGGACTGGGCCTCCTACAAATCATCAATCAGTGCCGTACTCTTGGCGTAGGCAGTGCTTTTGGCTTCGAAGAAGTCGGTCTTGACCATGTTGGCGTTGGAGTATTGGGCAACCCACTGCATGCTTTCGGGCTCTTTGCGGTGGTCGTCGTAGAGGTAGCCGAAGCCGAGGCTGTTCCAACGCAGATTGCCAAGGTAGTGGATGTAGTCGGACACCATCTGACTGTTGAGACCGGGGATGTCGTCGCCGATGACGTATTGACCCCAGGCTATCTCCTGACGAACGCCTTCGCGCATCAGGGACTCGTAGGTGGCGATGCACTCGGGGGTGAAGAGCTGGGGCTCTTCCTTCTTGAGCTCAAGGATGAGGTTGCGGAAGAGCCAGAGATGGGTGTTCTCGTCGCGGTTGATGTAGCGGATTTCTTGGGCAGAACCCGACATCTTGCCGTTGCGGCTGAGGTTGTAGAAGAACATAAATCCGCTGTAGAAGTAGATGCCCTCGAGGATGTAGTTGGCGATGAGGGTCTTCATCAGCGTGAAGCCGTCCTGCTGTTGCTGGAAGTCGTTGTAACAGTCGCCGATGAAGGTATTGCGGCGCAAGAGGTGTTCGTCGGTCTTCCATTGGTAGAGGATGTCGTTGCGCTGTTCGGGGCTGCAGATGGAGTCGAGCATGTAGCTGTAGCTCTGGCTGTGTACGCACTCCTGGAAGGCTTGGATGTGCAGGCAGAGATTGACTTCGTTGGCGGTGATGTACTCACTGATGGTCGGCAGGTTGTTGCTCTGTAGCGAGTCGAGGAAGACGAGGAAACTCAGTATCTTGTCGTACGCTGTGTGTTCGGCGGGGCTGAGTTGCGGATAGTCCTTGACGTCCTGCGTGAGGTTGATTTCTTCGGGAATCCAGAAGTTGTTCATCGCCTGACGGTACCAGTCGCTGACCCAGGGGTAGCGCATGTTGTTGAAGTCGTTGAGGTTGGTGGTGTTGCCGCCAATCATTCGTCGGAGACGGAGATCGGTATCGCCCGCAGGGTTGAAGAGCGGGTTTTTGTGAAGGGGTTGTTGTTGCATGAGCGGGTGTGGGTTGTTGTATGAGAGGAGGATAGGTTTGAATTATCAGAATGTCACCCCGACTGCCAGGAAGGCGGAGTGTGTCCATTTGCGGCAGGGCAAATTCGTTCCGTCGTGTCCGCTACGGGCATTGCCCGAGAAGAGTTGATAGTCTGAAATGCCGTAGCCGAGCGAGAAACGCAGGTTGTCTGCTTGGAGGGAAAGCCCGGTTCGCAGTTGCCAATTGAACCACTCTGCGCCTTTGCTTCCAGCTCCTCCCGGAGAGAATGAAAGGCCGGGATTGGCGAAGGCATGAATGGTGGCATCCATTGACCGCCAGTTGATGAGCGTCGGTGTGCGGAGTTCTACGGAAGGCATCAGCTTAACGCGTATGCAATACTTGTCATCGTCTTCCTCCCTCCCCCAGTCTTGGAGTCCTTCGATTTCGCCGGCAAAGCCCAGTTCTAGTCTTACACCTGCATAGCGGATGGGGAACCAGGCACAGCTTATTGAGTAGTCGTAGCCGTCGGAATTGAGACCTAAGAGGAAGTTAGCCTCCCATTTATTGGTGTGGCACTTTTCGCTTTGTTGTGCATGGAGGGGAAGTTGGCTGACGGCTGTTAAGAGCATCAGTGCAACAGGACGAAGGTACGTGATGGAGCGAAATAGTGTCATGGGTATGAGGGGAATTAGTTACGATGCGCAGCTTTCGCATTCTTCGACTTCGAGGGACTTGCTGCGCACGTAGTAGATGGTCTTGACGCCGCATTCCCAGGCGAGGAGGTAGAGGTTGAGCACTTGACGCATGGTGAATTCGTTGGTGATGTAGAGGTTGAGGCTCTGGGCTTGGTCGATGTGGCGTTGGCGAATGCCGGCGGCACGGACGCTCCACTTTTGGTCGAGCAGGTGGGCGGCTTTGTAGACCCAGAAGGTCTTGGGAGAAAGGGCTGGGGCTACGCGGGGGAGCATGGCGCCCTTCTTTTCTTCAAGGAAGAAACGTTTCATCACCGGGTCAATGCCTGCCGTCGTGCCTGCAATGATGCTCGTGCTGCTGGTCGGAGCTACGGCAAGCAAGTAGGCATTGCGCATACCGTGGGTTGCCACTTGCTGGGCCAACGCTTGCCAACGGGCAGAGCGGTAACCGCGTTTGGTGAAGTAGGTGCCCGTCTGCCAGTCGCTGCCCTCGAAGTGGGTGTAGCTGCCCTTTTCGCGAGCCAGCTGGTTGCTGGCCTCGATGGCGGCAAAGTTGATTTGCTCAAAGAGTTGGTCGACAAACTGCAGGTGCTCTTCGCTTTCCCAACGGATGCCGCGTAGGGCAAGTGCGTGGTGGTAACCACTTACGCCCAGACCGATGCTGCGGTAACGGTGGTTGGTGATTTGGGCATAGGGCACGGGGTAGAGGTTGAGGTCGATGACGTTGTCGAGGGCGCGCACGACGGTAGCTACCTTGCGGCGCAGGGCTTCGCTGTCGTCGAGGGGCAGGTGACCGAGCGAGAGGCTGGCCAGGTTGCAGACGACGAAGTCGCCCGGACGGATGGTCTTGACCACAACGGTGTCGCCTTCGTGGGTGCGGATTTCGGTCGAAACACTTTCAGAGGGTGCCATGTTTTGCGCAATCTCGGTGCAGAGGTTGGAGCAGTAGATCATGCCCTTATGTCCGTTGGGGTTGGCGCGATTGACGGTGTCGCGGTTGAAGGTGAAGGGAGTGCCTGTTTCGACTGCCGAACGCAGAACAAGGCGAACGATGTCCTTGAGGGTGATGACGCGGCGCGAAAGGCGTTGGTCGTTGATGCAGTCGCGGTATTTGCGCTCCCATTCTTCGCCGTAACAGTCCTCCAGCGAGTAACCTTTGATGGTCTTGATTTCATGAGGACAGAAGAGGTACCAAGGCTGGTTGAGGTCTTCCTTGGCCATTTTCCAAAAGAGGTCGGGATAACAGACGGCGGGGAAGATGTCGTGTGCCTTCATGCGGTCGTCGCCGTTGTTGGTGCGAAGCTGAAGAAACTCGGGCAGGTCTTTGTGCCACACGTCGAGGTAGACGGCTACGGCTCCTTGGCGCATGCCGAGTTGGTCGACTGCAACGGCGGTGTCGTTGACGAGCTTCATCCAGCGGATAACACCTCCTGCTACGCCCTTGAAGCCACGGATGTCGCTACCGGCAGCACGTACTTTGCCAAAATAGAGTCCCATGCCGCCGCCCATCTTGCTGACTTGTGCGAAGTTGTCGTTGCTGCGATAGATGCCTTCGAGGCTGTCGGGCACGGTGTCGATGAAGCAACTCGAGAGTTGGTGGTAGGGCTTGCGCGCATTGGAGAGGGTGGGCGTGGCCATGGTGACTTCGAGGCAACTCAGCATGTCGTAAAACTGTTGTACCCAGTGCATGCGGTTGGTGGGTTCGGGCATGGCGAGGTGGAGGGCTATGCCGAGGTACATTTCCTGTACCGACTCTAAGAGTTCGTGGCGGTGGGTGCGGATGAGGTAACGTTTGGTGAGGAGGTCGAGGCCGGAGTAGTTGAAGAGGCGGTTGCGCTCAGGACGCATAAAGCTGGCAGCCGTCTGAATCTCTTCGGGCGAATAGGCGGAGAGGATGTAGTCGCCATAAAGTCCTTCGTCGGTGAGATAACGGAGTTTGTCGTAGAAGGTAGGGAGGCCGAGCTTCTCTTCCTGCAGACGGAGCCTGCGTGTGAGTTGGTAGTCGAGCAGACGGGCGGCGATGAATTCCCAATTGGGAGCTTCCTGGGTGGTCAGTTCGACAGCTGCCTTCGTCAATGCCGTAAGGCTCTCTTCAGTTCCCATTCCGGTCTTGCGGAAGCTGGCAAACTTTTCAGCCAAGAGCTTCAGACTGTATTCTTCGGCAGGGAAATCGGTCTGTATGAGCTTGAGTATTTCAGCTATTTCGGGAGTTTGGGTAGCTGTTACGAGTTGGTTGATCGCGTTACGCTTTTCGGTGCGTTGCCAACGGTAGAGGATGTAACTCTTGGCTTCTGCATAAAATCCCTGTTCCATGAGGCACCGTTCGACTTCGTCTTGGATGCACTCCACGCTGCGTGAGTCCGCCTGCCCGTTGAGCATACGCTCAACCTGCGCGATGAGTGCGTGGATTACTTCGTCGGTAAGCACCTTGCCCGTGCTGGCAAAGTTCTTGCGTACGGCGGTCACGATTTTTTCTTTATTGTAGGGCTCTGTTGTCCCGTTGCGTTTGATGATCAGCATTGGTCAGTAGGTTGTTAGACATAATTGGGGCAGGCTCTATGGTTGTCGGTTGAGAGAGAACGCTCACTTCAGGCTGGCAAGGCATGCAGTACAGGAAGAGACTGCTCCTGCTTATAACCAACTGGATGAGGTCGCTCGGGGTGACAACGGATAGAATCTGCCCGCGTCGTGTTGAAACAAATTCGGAACAAACTTACGCAAATCTACGTTGGTACGATATCGGGTCTTGTCAAAAAAACATAGGTGTGCTTGATCTTTATTATCCGTTTAGTCCCTTTTGTTTGACTTGCAATATAGACCGAAAAGTTAGGGGAAGGAAAGGAACATCCTGTGTGCAGCGGCGAAGGAATACAGATGCCTGAAGGGTGATAACAGGCATTAATTCATAGAAGCCGGCTTCAGTTGAAGAGGTGACGCTGCACCTTTAACTGAAGCCGGCTTGAGCAAAATAATGGAGGAGAAAGCTGAGGAGTTTCACCTTGTCAGACACCGCAACGGGCATGGGCAACAGCTTTCCTTACTTCGTGTGTTGTGGGGTTGCCAAGCATTGGGGGCATTGGAATATCGCCCCCTCATGGTGGTATGCTGAGCCTTAGTCATCAGCTTTGTCCAACCTTTCCAGATAATTTTCGGGGATGACGGGCATGGCACCGTTTTGAGTACAGACATAGGCTGAGACGTTTACTGCCAGCTTGTGGGCTTCGCTCACGGGCATGCCCTTGAGGGTCGCTGCGATGAAGGAGGCCGTAAAGGAGTCGCCTGCTCCGACGGTGTCGGCCACTTTTACGCGGGGTGTTTCGACAAAGGAAAAATTGCCGGGGGTGAAAACGTAACTGCCGTTGACTCCACAGGTCAGGATGAGCATCTTCAGATTGTACTTGGCGAGTAGAATCCAGCACTTGTCTTGCAGGTCGATGCCCGGGTAGCCGAAGAGGCGGCTGAGTGTGACAAGTTCTTCGTCATTGATTTTTAATACGTTGCAACGCTCCAATGACTGGCAGATAGTCTCTTTCGTGTAAAATCCCTGGCGCAGATTGATGTCGAATATCTTGTATTGCCCTTCACCGTCGGGCATTGCATCAAGAAAGGCGTGGATGGTTTCGCGTGAAACGATGTTGCGTTGGGCCAGCGAGCCGTAGGACACGGCGCAGGTCTGTTGCGCCAGTTTGTGCAAGGAGGGGGTAAAGGGAATGTTGTCCCAGGCCACGTTTTCCTTGATGGTATAATTGGGAATGCCTTCGTCATCGAGTACTACCTGGACGGTACCTGTGGGGTATGCCACTTTTTCAATCATGCCGTTGAGGCCTTTGCTTGCGAAGTCTTGTTCTATTTCGGCTCCCAGCCTGTCGTCACCGATGGCACTGACTACGCGGCTTTCCAGTCCAAACTGGGACACGTGGTATGCAAAGTTGGCTGGTGCGCCGCCTATTTTTTTACCTTCGGGCAGTACGTCCCATAACACTTCGCCTATACCGACTACATACTTGTTGTTGTGATTCATATCTGTTGATTGTTTTGATTGACTGATGGGGGGTGGGCAGTTGCTTGTTCTCTCTGGTGCAGGGCCTGCAAAGAGGGAGGTGTACCTATGTTTATAAACTGTCAATTCTCACTTTTATTTTCCTGGACCTGGCATCCCCATAGTGCGTAGGCCAGCATGATGAGTTCGCAAACCATTGCCAGGCTCCATGTCCATTGCCAACTGCCCAAAGTGTCGGCCAACACGCCTTGCAGCAGGGGAATGACTGCACCGCCAAAAACTCCTGTCATAAAGATGCCTGAGGCCTTTGAGGTGTATTCGCCTAAGCCTTTTACAGCCAGGGTGAAGATGCATCCCCACATGACGGAGTGGCAAAGTCCGGCTGAAATCAGTATCCACAGGTTGTCAGTCAGCATGGCGGTCAGTATGAGCAGGGTTGCCACTGAGGTAGTACAGACAAGCAGGATGCGGGCCGAGATGCCGCCGAAGAAGCTGAACACCATTCGCCCAATCATCAGTCCACCCCAGTAGAGGGTTGCGAGCAGGGCGGGAATGCCTAAGTCCATGCCGCCTATCACAAGGTGTTCATGGCCGAAGAAGGCTAACTGTCGACCGCTTTCGACTTGTTCCATGGCATGGAGGTTGACATTGACTCCGATGGCCACTTCGGTACCGACATAGAAGAATATGGCGACGACGCCCAGTGCCAAGTGACGGAAGGACCAGATGCTGCGCTTCGGAGAGAGGCAGGCATGGGTGCGTGTCTCTTCAAGGTCAGGCAAGAACAGACGTGAGGTGATGAGGATGGTCAGTAGGATGGAGCTAGCCAGGATGAGGAAGGGTTGCAGTAACTGGTCTGCCGTGACGAGAGTAAGGGGAGTACCTGAAAAAATGATTCCCGTGACAAAGAATGGAGCGAGGGTCGTACCCAGAGAATTGATGGCGCAGACAATGTTGACTCGCTGTACGGGTTGTGTGTGGGGCAATTGATAGGCCGCTACGTAGGGGTTGATGACGACTTGCAGCAAGGCGGCCGAAGTACCCATGAGGAACGAGCCGAAGAGAAAAATGAAGTAACCGTAAGGGACACGGTCGATGCCCAAGCTACAACAGGCCTTGGGACACAGGGTAACGACCTGCGATGAGAGGGCGTACATCAGCAGACTGGCTGTCATCACGCCCAGTGCTCGCAGCAGGGTGGTTTTGTAACCATAGGCATTGATCCATCGGCTACCGAGCGAACTGTTGACCAAATAGCCCAAGAAGAAGAAGAAGGAGATGAGCGTGGTCAGTGTGTTCCTTAGTTCGTCAGCCTCAGAGAGGAAGGCTATCTTTAGCGGTCCTTGAAACTGCCCGTTGACGGTGGTAAGAAAACCTACGATGAAGTAGATAAAGGTCAGGACGACAAATGGTCCCAGACTATAAGTTGGTTTGGTATTCATGGGGTAGATTGATGGTTGTATTGGGTATAGTTTGTAGAAGAGTTGAGAGCCGAGGCGTTTGTCTCGTTAAACGTGACGTTACGAGCCTATACTTATCATGGTTCGTTTCTTGGGCTAATCAACTCTCAACTCTTCAGCAGACAGGGAAGCTGATGTCTTTAGAGAATGCTTTCGAGGACAGACATCGCACCGTGCTGGCTGATTTGTTCAGCCATTTGCAGGTAGGCTTGAACGAATGCGTCGGCTTGCTTCAAGTCCGTGCTTTGGAAAGCAGAGAGACCGAGGAAGTCGATGGGGGCGTTGCTGGCAATCAACTGTTCGTCTGCCGGAGTGAGCCAAGGTTCGGCGATGTCAAAGGACTGGCCCTTGTCGTCAGTCTTATACTTCAAGTAGTGCCGGTAGGAGGCTATTAGATAGGCTACTCTGACGGTGTCGGCATGGTCGCGAATCATCTTGATCAGATTGGGCATGATGTAAACCGGAAACTTGGAAATGCCATCCAGGCAGAGACGGGCAATCTGGTCACTTACGGCACGGTTGCCAAAACGTTCAATCAGTGTCTGCTTGTAAAGCTCAAGGTCGGTGTGGCCGGGTACCGGAACATATGGAGTAATGTCTTTGTCCATAAATGTGCGGACGAAACGGGCGATGCGGGCATCATGCATCGCATCGTCAACCTTGCGGTATCCGCTAAGGAATGACGGATAAGAAAGCAGGGTATGGGAAGCATTCAGCAGGCTTAGCTTCATGTTTTCATAAGCTGTGACATCGTCGGTAAATTCTACGCCTACACGTTCCCAGGCCGGACGCCCTGCAATGAAGTTGTCCTCAATGACCCACTGTATGAAGTCTTCGCAATAAACAGGTGCTTGGTCGGTTGTCCCGTTTTGAGTGTTGAGACGGACGATGTCTTCGTTACGGGTGGCGGGCGTGATGCGGTCTACCATACTGTTGGGAAAAGTCACGTGTTCCTTTACCCAATCGGCCAATTCGGCATCTTGAGCTTGCATGAAGCTCGTGAAAGCTTTGCATGCTGTCTGTCCGTTGTGTTGCAGGTTGTCACATGACAGGATCGTGATAGGCCCGTTTCCTGTAGCCCTGCGGCGACGTAAGCCTTCGGCCACATAACCAAAGACTGTTTGCGGTGTGTGAGGGTTTTGCAGGTCGTGCTTTACGGTCGGATGGTCGGTCATAAATTCGCCTGTTGACTTGTCGAGATTGTAGCCTCCCTCTGTGATGGTGAGCGTGATGATACGGATGCGTTTGTCTGCAATGGCGGAAAGGATGGCTTCCGGATTTTCCATAGCCCAATCCAGGTCAATCAGCGAACCGATACGGTGAACCTCGTCTTTCCCGTTGCGACCGCATACGGTAAGTGTGTATTCGCCTGCCTGACTGCTTAGGGCTTGATACAACCGTTCGTCACCAGGCAGTAACATGGCTCCGTGTATGCCCCATTGTTGTTGGTCTTCGTCATGTAACAAGAGGTTGGTGAAGTATGCTTCATGGGCACGGTGAAAGTTGCCGACACCAAAGTGGAGAATTCCAGCTTCGATGGTGTCGCGATGGTACGAATAGTCAATGATGTTTCTTTTCATGGCTTTTGTTGTTAATGATTACTGATGTTGTTTGGGATGTTGCAAATGTAGGGGAAAGGATGAGGAAGCAGAATTTTTTTTCTTTCAGAATGGCTGCAAACGATTGCGGGAACGTTTGCAAAATCTGCAAACGTTCCCGCAATAGCCGGGTGATGAAGTGGGGAAATGGTTCTGCTGTGTGATTTTACCCTGCTGATGGTTGAAGGGACTCTCTGGGGTGGGGTAGAGTGATGTTGATTATCGAGGTGTTGGGGTGGGGAATTCAAAGACTTGTTGAATTCGGAATTGGCGTTTTTAGTAATACCCTTTATACGATACAGGGTAAATCTGCGTTTGATAATCTGTTAAAGATAGAAGACCATGAGACACATTACAATCAAAGATATAGCTCAAGAGCTTTGTATTTCTGTTTCAACTGTATCGCGTGCCCTGGCCGGCGAAAAGAATATCCGAAGAGAAACCAGAGAGAAGGTTATCGAAATGGCTGAAAAGTTAGGGTATAAGCCTAACCCAGTAGCTACTAATTTGAAGTTTGGCCACAGCAATACGGTGGGAATTATTGTACCTGAAATGGTTACTCCCTTTGCTTCGACAGTAGTCAACGGAATTCAGGACGTACTTTATGCTCATGGTATCAAGGTCATTATGGCTAATTCTGAGGAGGATCCAGATAAGGAAAGGGAAAATCTGAAAATGATGGAACGTTTTATGGTAGACGGCATCATTATCAGCCAATGTAGCTATAAGCAAAACAAGGATGAATATCTGCGACTGCTCAAGGCGGAAATGCCTTTAGTCTTTTATGACCGGATTCCTCATGGGCTGGAAGTATCACAAGTACTGGTCGATGATTATATGAAGGCATTCTTCCTGGTAGAGGAACTCATAAGAAGCGGACGGAAAAAAATAGTTCATATACAAGGACCTGTCGATATATACAATGCCATAGAGCGCGCCAAGGGATATAGCGATGCTATGGAGAAGTTTCATCTCTCAGCGTCAGCCCGGACAATCTGTGCCTCTGGGATGAGTTTTGAGGAAGGTAGTTGCATTGCAGACTGGCTGATAAGCCATGTGTCTGACTTCGACGCAGTCTTTGCCTTTACTGACACGTTGGCAATCGGTCTGATGAACCGTCTGCGTGAGCATGGTGTGAAGGTTCCGGACGATGTGGCTATTGCCAGTTTCTCAGGAACTGCACTTTCAACAATTGTATTTCCACCTTTGACAACGGTTGAACCTCCGCTCTATCAGATGGGACGGAGTGCGGCAGAATTGATACTTGAAAAGATTAAGAATCTTACTTCTCCTAACCGTTCGATTGTATTGGATGCTGCGATAAAGCTCCGTGCTTCAGTTATACCTGATGATAATGAATAGACACACACACTGGGCAGGAGCGGGGAGATTTATCATGTTGCTTTCTACACCTCGTTTATAAACCTCAATGCGGCGACTGTTTTCCTTCGTAGGGAAGTCAGTCGCCGCATTGGGGTAAATGGGGATAGGTCACGTACTGGGATTATTCGCGAATCCAACTCCAGTTATCTTTGGAGAGCAGGCCGTAGTCATAGTTTTTGACCAGCTGGGTGACATAAATTGAGTCGCCTGGGCTGAGTGTGGCTTCAAGTTCTTCAAAAAGGTCTTGAGCACTTTTGGGCTTTTCCTTTCTTCGGGATACTTCCCAATTCGTTCCCGTATGCGAAACGTCGAGTGTTTCGATGGGCGGTTCCACCTTAATATACCAGCAGTTGTTGAAGAGCTTGCGGCGGTCGTTGCCCATGGATTCCAGTTTTTTGTAGAAGGAGGTATACTTTCTCTTCTTGTTTCTGAGTTCGAATGTGACTAAAAATGAGTAGACCATAATGATAGTGTGTTAGTAGTTTTCAAGATAATAAGAAAAGTGTGAGTCGTGTAAAGAGCTGACGCGGCGTAGTGCGGGGAAGTTCTGCCATGCGTCACGACTACATCAATGTGTTAAGTTAGAAAAGATGTGCCGCCTTGGGATGTTGCAGGCGGCACATCTTTGAGATAGTTTTTGTTCGATTCCCGTGAGGGTAGGCGAAGGAAAGCGGTTTATTTCTTCTTCGCGCGGGTTACGGTCTTCTTGGGAGCGGCCTTCGTTGCGGTCGATTCCGCTTGGTCTTCCTTATTATTCGCTTTCGCTTCTTTCTCCAAGCGGGCGAGCATGTTCTGAAGTTTGGAGATTTCCTTGTTCTTCAGTTCGAGTTCGTCACCTTGGTTCTTGATAGTCGTGAGCAGGGAGTTGAGTTCCTCGTTGTCAATGTCGAGCGGGTAGCGATCGTTGACGCGGGTGATGAAGTCGCCGAGGATGTTCATGTAGTTGGTAAATGCATCGTAGGGCGAATCGTAGATACCTCGGTAGCCGCCGTAACTGCTGGGCTTCGTGCTCATGAACCGGAGGTTGTTGGAAGCCTGGAGGTAGTCGAAGTCTTGCATCAAACGCTTGTCGCGGCAGATGCGTACGCGGTCGGCAATGGAGTAAATCTTTTCGAAGGCTTCGCGCTGCATGCCGTTACCCAACCAGGGAGAGAGGTCGCGCTCTTCGTCTACCCATGAAGTGGGATAGGAGACGGTGAGTTCGCCTGCAGGTTTTACCTTCGCGCAAATCTCTGACGGGGTGCTGAACGTAATGCCGCGCTCTTTGAATTTGGCGGGAAGTGCCTTCATGAACTCCAGAATGTTGGATGAAAGCGGCTGGAAGATGCCCAGTGCGCAAAGCTCCATGAAGATATTGATGACCTGTTCCTCTTCGGGCAGATTGGCAATCCAATTGGCATAGGTGTCGGCGAAGAGAGGATATTCGCTCCAAGAGGAATCGTTGAAACGATAGGAAATGTCTTCAGAAAGAGAGTAATCGCGGAGCAGGAGCTTGAGACGCGGGTCGCGGTTGCAACTATAAACGAAGTGCGGACTCTTCCATCCCAATACGTGTTTTGCTCCTTCTGCAAGCATACCCTTGAAGCCCATAGAGGCTACGAGTTCGCCGATGTCATCAGAGTAGACCAGGCAGGAGTTGCGGAAAATCTTGGGCTCTTGGTTGAAGAGTGACTTGACTTTCTTGCAAAGACGTTCTACTTCATCGCGGAAAGTTGCTTCGTTCTTGAGTGAGGAGAAGCCGTGAGAGTAGGGTTCGGCAAGGAATTCAACGCAACCCGTATCGTTGAGTTTCTGAAGAAGCTCAATAACTTGGGGAGCGTGGTTCTCTAATTGCTCGATGGCACAACCTGAGAGCGAAATCGCACATTTAAATTCACTAGGATTGGCTTGCGCCATTTCGATGAGGGCTTCTAGTGCGGGGACATAGGAACGTTCAGCCGTTTCGGTGATGGAACGTGCGTTTTCGTAGTCATCGTAATAGTAGTGGTCCGTGCCTATGTCGAAGAAGCGGTATCTTTTGAGATGAATGTTTTGGTGTATCTCAAAATATAAACAAACTGTTTTCATGATGTTTGTGATTGTTTCGGTATTCCGGATTTTAGTGAATTAACTGGTTGTAGACATCGTAAATGCGTTTGCCCACCTTTTCCCAAGTGATTTGATCGACTTCGTTTTTGCCCTCCACCTTGAGGTATTCATGGAGCGAGTCGTTCGTACAAAGGGAGTACATGGCATCGGCCATAGCATAGATGTCCCAATAGTCTGTTTTAATACATTTGTCGAGAATCTCAGCACATCCGCTTTGCTTGGAGATGATAGAGGGCACACCACATTGCATGGCTTCGAGCGGAGAGATGCCGAAGGGCTCGCTGACCGAGGGCATGACGTATACATCAGAATCGGCAAAGGCTTCGTAAACTTGCTGTCCACGCATGAAGCCGGGGAAATGGAAACGATCGGCAATGCCGCGTGCAGCAGCCATGTTGATCATGTCGTTCATCATGTCGCCAGAACCGGCCATGCAGAAACGAATGTTGCGTGTGCGCTGCAAGACAAGGGCTGCAGCTTCAACGAAGTATTCGGGTCCCTTTTGCATGGTGATGCGTCCGAGGAAGGTTACTATTTTCTCCTTGCGGTGAGTGTGTTCCTTGCGGCGTTCTTCTACCATTTTGAGGATGTCCTGCGAGAGTGGGTAAACCGCGTTGTGCATGGTGATACACTTCGCAGGGTCTTGATGGTAGTGGTTGATAACCGTCTGGCGTGTCAACTCTGATACACACATGATGCAGTCGGCATGGTCCATACCGTCCTTCTCAATGCGGTAAACGGTTGGGTTGACATGGCCACGTGAACGGTCAAAGTCGGTCGCATGCACGTGGATGACGAGTGGCTTTCCGCTAACATTTTTGGCATGAATGCCGGCGGGGTAGGTCAACCAGTCGTGAGCGTGGATGATGTCATATTGCTGTTGACGAGCTATAACGCCTGCTACGATGGAGTAGTTGTTGATTTCGTCTTGTAGGTTTTCCGGATATTTACCCGAGAATTCGATGCACCCCAAGTCGTTGGTTTGACGATAGTTGAAGTCGGCATAGATATGGTCACGCAGGTCGTAGTAGAGCTGGGGATCCATTTTAGTTCCCAGTCGTTCCTTGACGTAGTCATAATTCACATCACGCCATACAATAGGAGTTTCGCTCAGACCGATGATGTTCATAAAACTCTTATCTTCATCTCCCCAGGGACGGGGCAGACAGAAGGTAATCTGCACGTCGGGCTGTGCTGCTAAGCCTTTGGTGATGCCGTAACTGGCTGTTCCCAAACCGCCGAGAATATGCGGTGGAAATTCCCAGCCAAACATAAGAACTTTCATAAAGCGTTGTAGTTAGCTATGCAGGATTAAGTGGATGGATGTACTTCCCAGTCTTCGTAGGAATCCATTCAGTTCCAGCACAGATCATTATTCCATGGCATTATTATATTTATCAAGCGTTTTCAGGGCGCGAAGGATACCACTGACATTGGCTGCGAAGGAGATGGCACCGCGTCCGTGGAAGGGAGGATTACCATCGAAGAGTTCGGGGATTGTTCCGATGCAGTGATAGAAGAGTTCTTCTTCAAATCCGATCAGCTGACGCTCGATGTAGTTGACACCGCTCATCTTGTAAACGCGCAAATAGGCTTCGAGGTAGAAACCTGTCAGGGCAGGCCAAGCCGTTCCCTGATGATAAGCGTAGTCGCGTTGTGACTGGGTGCCGACATACATGGGATTGTAACCGCCGCTCTTCGGTGATAAAGAACGGATACCCTTGGGCGTAACCAGCTCTTTGGTACAAATGTCGAGTACGGATTTGCGTTCCTTCATGTCGAGCGGTGAGAAATCGAGTGCAATAGCAAAAAGCTGATTGGGACGAACGCTCCAATCCATCATCTGGCCGTCAACATAGTCGAGGAGATAACCATATTCGTTGAGGAATACTTCTTTAAACGATCTGCTGGCTACTTCTGCATATTCAGTAGCTTTCTTAGCCAATTCAGCATTTTCTGCGCCTTCATTTTCCGTGAGAATCTGTTCGAAGAATTTGAGTGCGTTGTACCACAAAGCATTAAACTCTACGATATATCCGGAACGCGGGATAATCGGGCGTCCGTTTACAGAGGAGTTCATCCAAGTGATGGCGTGGTCTTTACCGTTGGCATAAACCAGTCCGTTGTCATGAATTTGCAAATTGGGGTGTTTTCCGCTCCAGATAAATTCCATTATATCTTTCAGTAATTGCCCATACTTCTCGTAGCATACATAGCGTGAAGTATATTTGGCATATTGCTGAAGAGTCCAAACCGCCCACATAAGAGTGTCGGGTTGTTCCATTTCATAGATGTCAACAGACATCGGTTCTTTGCGTATAAAGTTGTAGATGGCTTTCGTTGCCGTTGCCATATACAGCTCAAAGCGTTCCTTCTCACCGATAGACAGGGTGAGTCCAGGCATTGCTGTAAAAGTATCGCGAGCTCTTGGCTTAAACCAAGGATAACCTGCGAGGATGTAGTTCTCACCATCCTTGGTCACACGCAGCTGATGAGCCGCATTGACCAGGCAGTGGTAGAAACTATCGCGGTGGTCAAGACTGTCAATCTCTTTTTCTAACAGGAGGTTGATTTCATCGGGAGCAATCGGTGCAATACCCGCACTGAAGGTGATGCTTTCTCCTTTTTGAATGGGCATCTCAAAATAACCAGGCACAAGCAGGTCTTCAGTAGCATTGTAACCGCGTTCGCTTTCCTTGGGGTATTCAAAACCACGGTACCAATCGGGCGCATAGACCCAATCCGCCTTTTTACTCGTTTGCATATAGAGGTCAGGATAACCCTGATAAAGGCACATGCTCACACCATTGTCAACTTCCTTATAGCTACGGTCGGCAATGCTGTTCTCATGAGTCCATTGTCTAACACTACGGAAAGCTAAGAAGGGCTTTAGACGAAGTGTCGTGGCAGAATGTGCATCCAAGAGTGTATAGCGAATGTAGAGGCGATGGATAGAGGTATCAAATGCGATTTCCTTCTTCAAGAGAACACCACCTACACGATAAACCCATGTAGGAACTTGTTCCCACTCAAAACTTACAATATACTTGTGCCCCTTGGGACTGAAATTGTCACCTTGGTATTTATGGAGTCCGAGATTAAACTCAGCTCCATGTTGGATGATGGTTTCGTCAAGCGATGAGAGTAACACATGGTTCTCGTCATCTAATTCAGGAACGGGGATGACAAGAAGCCCGTCATACTTGCGGATGTTGCAACCGACCAATGAAGTAGAGCAGTAGGCTCCTGTACGATTGGTGATGAGCAACTCTTTGTAGAGAGACTCCTGCAAGTTGGTCATCTGCGCTTTATCGAATCTTAAGTAGCACATGGTTATATGTGATTTTAAGGTTTATATTTATAGCTAATGTATTCAAAAATAGGACTTTATCGATGCAATCTTCCAACAGAAATAGGAGAATGATTGTAGGGAACCTTAAATTGGCTCTCAAAATTAGACAAAAATGTAAGGACAAAGAAGCTTTTTCTGGGGAAAAGTATGGATAGTCGTGTTTTTCTTTAACTCAGTGGATTATAGATAGAAAAAACTTGTTTCCTCACAGCCATTTTGTTACTTTTGCGTCTGCTAATTAGACTTACTAATACGCACCCTTTTTCTCTCTTTGCTTTTTCATTCATAGGGCTTTCCTTCCTGGTAAAGCCCTATTTAAAGTATGCCTTAAGATAATGCTGACGCTACTGTTGGAGTTTAGTACTTAAGAAATTAGGATACTTTAATGGAATGGAGCTGAGGTGAAGAAAGATCGAATCATCAATCAGTGGAAATAGAATGATTAAATTAGAGCATTTTGATGCACAAATGGCTGTACGCTCCATGAAGGGTATTTATGAAATTCTGACGGATCAGGAGCGTGAGCTCTTTGCCTCCGTTGTGAGCGTAGAGCGTTATAGGCGAAATGAATATATTTATCGTGAAGGTGAGATGCCTGAACGTCTGTTGTGTCTGCACAATGGCAAAGTAAAGATTTATCGTGATGGTGTTGCTGGACGTATGCTTATCAATCGAGTATTGCGTCCGGTACAATACTTTGGTTATCGTGCCTCGATGGCCAATGAGCCCTATGTGACGGCGGCATCTGCTTTTGAAGAGAGTACGATTATTGCAGTTCCGATGAATTGTGTATACGAGGTATTGAAGCAAAACAATGCGCTCTGTTTGTTCTTTATTCGCTATTTAGCAGCCGATTTAGGAATAGCTGATCAGCGTATTGTAAGTTTGACTCAGAAGCATTTACGTGGACGTTTAGCTGAAGCCCTCCTTTCTCTTTTGGATATTTATGGTGTAGGAAGCGATGGACAGAGTTTGGCATTCCACATTACGCGCGAGGATTTGGCTAATTTATCGAACATGACAACCAGTAATGCTATACGTACCTTGTCCATCTTTGGTGATGAAGGCATCTTGGATGCTCATGGTAGGTATATCAAGTTCTACGATATCGAGGCACTTCATCGTATTTCGGAGCATGGATAAGTGTGCTGCATCTTCAAGCTTATTGTTAGGAGGCTCCTTTTTGTAAGGATTGCATGTCAGTGCGTGGAATCCTTGCTAAAAATGGATTACAAATGAGCTTTCGGGCATATATAAATAGGTAGTTCAGTCAGATAGTGTTACCTTTGCATCGATTTAAAGAATAAGATAACCCGTTCTCCGAAAGGCGGAGGACATAAAGACGTAACACAACAATGATGGACAAAAACAAACTGGTTTTGATGATTCGTTATCAAATCAATCGTTACAAATCAATGGGTAACGGAGTCAAGTGTCAAGCTCTGATGAGCGAACTTCACAAACTTCAGGTAGAAGCCTCGGCTTCTGCCAATTAATAAGTAAGTAACAAATATTATTTATAGTAAGAAGGGCGATATACTGCAAAGTATGTCGCCCTTCTTGGTGCTTTATGTGAGTAAGATTGGCTCTTTCAAAAAAACTTGAAGTTCTTCATGAAAAAAGAGAGATAGCTATCAATGAAGATAGTTACCTCCCTTTTTAATTAGAATCTAATATTACGCTGTTATAGATTCACTAAAAGTGATTACTGAATCTTTACAGTAGCACGACGGTTGTAAGAGAAGGGTTCGAGGTTGTTTACACCACCCTTAGCTTCGATAACGATGTTGTCGCGGTTAACACCCATCTTCACGAGCTCATTAACAACCGTTTCAGCACGCTTCTGAGAGAGAGCCTGGTTGTATTCTGCAGAACCCGTCTTGCTGTCAGCATAACCCGTTACAACAATCTTCGCATTGTTACCCTTAGCATATTCAGCAAGTTCCTTCACGTTAACGAGATCCTTGCGGCTAGCAACCTTTGCAGAGTTGATGTTGAAGAATACACTTGCAGAAGTACCTACGAACTCAGTCTTGTTTTCAACAACAGGAGTCTGTTGGTTCTTAGCAGCAGCAAGCATGTCGCGGAGACGTGCATTTTCGTCCTGCTGTTCCTTGAGTGACTGGTTGAGTGCATCCATCTGCTCCTTGTTCATAGCCATAAGAGCGTCTACATCAGGAGTCTTTTCCCAGTTGCACTTGCCAAGGTTATAAGTTACACCTACATCGAGACGAAGAATCTTGTCCCAGTGGCGAGCGCGCGTGTTCTGCCATACAGTTGACCAACCATCGTTAGCAGCGCGGTCGAAGTTACCTTCAACATACGTAGCATTGAGGTCAGCGAAGATTTGAACACGCTTGCTTACGCGGAAGTTGTTGAGCAAACCGAAGTGGTAAGTAATTTCGCTCGTCTTAACAGAGCAGTTACGACCCCAACCAATACCAGCGTAAGGAATGAAGTTCCAAACACGCTTTTCGTTGTAGCCGCAGAACATGTTAGAGAGGTTGAACAATACATCTTCGTGAATGTTCACCATGTTATAAAGCGGGTGATTCTTGTCAGAGTTAACCTGCTTACCCCAAACGCCATCGAACTTGGTACGAAGACCGATGCTGGGAGTAAACCACTTACCTACAGCAACCGTGAAACCGAGGGTACCACGTTTGTCGCTGAAAGGATTACCGTTCATTTCGCTAGCTTCCTGAGAAGTGTAGAAAGCGTTACCGCTGATACCAGCACTAATGAACCAATTGGCCCAGAATGAGTTAGTGGCTACACTATACTTCTTGGTAGGCACTTCAGTTTCCTGAGCAGATACTGTCGTTGTGGTCATGCCTAAAAGGGCAAGAGCAAATAAAAACTTTTTCATAAACAGACAGATGATTAAACTATTAATATTGAGTGATATATGTAAAGCCTGAAGTCTAAAAGTATTTCTATTCTTCAGATTTGTGGGCAAAGATAGAGATTCCAAGTGATTTGAAGCAAATAAAATTAGAAAAACCACTCATAAAATGATGAATTCTTATTTTGGGATTTAGCTCGCAGACAAATGGAATAACTAAAGCGAAAGTATAACCAATGTAGCATTATGAGTTTTCAGAACAGAAAAGAATCCCATTTAATGGGGATTGCTTTTTGTCCGTATGACTCTTTTTCGGATTGCGATTTTATACAAGCTTCTCTGGATTGAGAATCGTCAATGTCGGTTTCCCATCAGGGGTCAAGTTAGGGATTTTGCAGGTAAAGAGTTGCTCAATAAATTGTGCCATCTCTTCCGCATTGAGAGCTTGACCTATGGGCATCGCTATTTTCTTTGCCAGAGCTGAAGCAATGATGTGCGCAATGGTTTCTTGTGCATTGCTTTCTCCTGTCATGGCATCATGGAGTAAGGATGTTACGAGTAGCACGGGACTGATTCCTTCTGCCTCTAATGGAGTTGCGAGAATGGAATAACTGCCATTGCCTAAAGGAGAAAGATCAAAGCCTACCTCTTGAAGCTGCGGAATAATTCCTTCCAGTGCAACAGCTTCTGAGGGGGAAACTGTCAGCATTTCGGGAAATAGCAACCGTTGAGATGGGGCTTGGTGATTTTCGAGCTGTTTCATGTAGCGTTCATAAAGAATGCGGATGTGTGCTCGATGTTGGTCGATGATGCCGAGCCCGGAATGAAGTGGGGTAATGATGTAGCGCCCGTTATACTGTATGAAGTCTTGAGTTCCTGATTGTTGCCAGGTGTTTTGCTCTTTGTTCTCCAAGTGAGTATACAGTGTAGCTTCTTCCTGTTCTTCTTCGTGGTGAACAGGCATCTCCCACGGTTCGAGCTGAGAATCTGAAAAATCTTCTTGGCTACTTTGATCCTTGATGTCGTCATAGAGCTCCTTCCATCCCATTGTATCCTTTGTAGAATGGGTGGAGGGAAACGTGTTGCTCAATCCAACTGAAGCAGAGGGAGCGGTTGCTGTCGTTTGGGGAACAGGGGATTGTTCAAAAGGATTGAATGTATCGTTGATATGAATGCAAGGCGGGTTAATGGGTGGGGCATCACTTCCTCCTTCCGTAAAGGTGGGAATGTCGGGCCTACCTTCTACGTCAAAGTCGAGTGTAGGTACGGCACCATATTTTCCTAAAGCCTCACGAGTTGCAGCGAGCAGAATTTGGAATATAGCGTTGTCGTCCTCAAACTTGATTTCCGTTTTCGTGGGGTGAATGTTGACATCAATGCGCGCCGGATCCACTTCGAAACAAACAAAGAAGGGAATTTGCTGTCCTTCAGGAATCAGTCGCTCGTAAGCCATCTGAATCGCCTTCGCAAAATACGGGTGGCGCATATAGCGTCCGTTGACGAAAAGATATTGATGGGCATTTTTCTTACGGGATGAGGAAGGTTGTCCCACGAAGCCCTTGATATGGGCTAAGGTCGTTTCAATTTGTATCGGGACTATTTGGCTGTCAATTCGTCTGCCGAAGATATTCACGATGCGTTGTCGGAAATTGCCACAGGGTAAATCCATCATCAGATTCCCACCCGAGTGGAGCGAGAAAGCGATGTTGGGATGCGCCAAGGCAATGCGCTCGAATTCAGATAAAATGTTGGTTAGTTCAGTCTGATTCGATTTGAGAAACTTTCTTCGAGCAGGAATATTAAAGAACAGATTGCGTACGGCGAAGTTTGCCCCTACAGGACATGCCGTTGCTTCTTGTGCTACAACTTTCGAGCCCTCAATCTGAATACTTGTTCCCAGTTCTTCATCCGCTTTTCGGGTGCGTAGCTCTACCTGTGCCACAGCGGCTATCGAAGCCAATGCTTCGCCACGGAATCCCATTGTTTGAAGCGCAAAGAGGTCGGTAGCCTGTTTTATTTTCGAAGTGGCATGGCGCTCAAAGGCCAAACGGGCATCGGTCGCACTCATACCCGAACCATTATCAATGACCTGTACCAGTGATTTTCCAGCATCCTCTACAACCACTTGAATGCGTGTTGCTCCAGCATCCAGTGCATTTTCTACCAATTCTTTTATGATAGAAGCTGGACGCTGAATCACTTCGCCCGCTGCGATTTGGTTGGCAACGGAGTCAGGGAGAAGATGAATAATGTCAGACATAGAAAGGAGGTATTTGGATGTTTAGAGAGTAAGACCATTAGGAGTTTAGAGGTAGAAGAACATAGCTGCGATGGTGACCAAGACTTACGTAAACAACCTAATTCCTATACCAGAATAATCTTGTAGAAGTCGGCACACATTTCCGTATCGCTTACAGCTTCTGTAACGGCGCTTCGCGGCGGATACTCGGTTTGAGTTCCGTACCCGCCTTTTTGCCACGCCAGTGGAATACATCTTCGGGGGAAAGCGGACGGATGTAGTCAAACCAAGCAAATCCGGGCAACTTCGTACGGTCTTCAGGAGCCAAGCCGATGGGGTAGAAGTAACCGTGGGAAGCAGGAGCCCAAATTTTTTTCAAGCGGCGTTTTTCCATAAACATCCGTGCCTTGGCTGTTTCCACATAGTTTTGGTAGAGAATGAGGCTGTCACGTTCCAATGGGAAGTTCACCACCATTACGTTGCCTAAAGCTTGGTTTTCCTTCAGTTCGCCTCGTTCGAAGTAACTGCGCATCTGTTGAGCTCCCACTTGGTTAAAGTGAACCGAATCCAATCGTTCGACCATCAAAGCTTGCCGATCGACATAAACCGAGTCGATTGTTGAATCGTTGAGGAACACATTGATTTCTTCCCCCACAATTTGCTTCGTGTCATTCCATACAATCGGATCACGATAGAGCGTTACTTTATTTGTCTTTGTAGTAAATACCAGCGAGTCAGCTACAGCTTGCATGTCCTTGCGGTAGGCACGTGTGTGGAAATAGCCGTGCAACACACGGTAGACCGAATCCGTATTCATGTTATACGTAAACATGCGCAATGTGTCAGCGTGTACATAGAGCGTATCCTTGCCCTGTGAAAAATCGCGTGCTAAGGCACTGTCTGTAGCCAATGCCTCGCCCGTCAATTCGTTGTACCAGGCATAGTGTCCCGTTAAGCAATTCTTATTCTTCAAGTCCAGACACGACACATTGCGGTGTGCCTCCATGATACCCGACTTCTTATCGTAATAAACCGTATCGCCCGTCATCACCCGGTCTTTACCAAAAGCCTGCGTGTTTTTAAACAGACGTACAGAGTCCTTTTCAGAATTATAGAAGCCGTGTTCCGTATACATGCGGTCTTCCCCTGAGTAGATATTCGAAGCTCCTACGACTTCCGCCCATTTTGTCTGTGTATCGTAGTGAAGGGTATCCGTAATCAAGCGAAATTTGGGCGTAATCAGTTCTACGTTGTAGTTGAACGTGGCCCGTCGTGTATCCGTATGGTATTCGCCCCAATCCGAATTGAGGTCATTCTTTCCATCCTTTAGTCTTCCGCCGTCGAAGTAATACCCCACGTTGTACGGTCGGTCATAGTTCAAGCTGTCAGTAAAGAGCTTTTGTTCCCGATGCGTCATCACCACCTTATGGCGCATTTCTGCGATTTGTGTTTCGCCATCGTAGTGTAACTTTTCGCCAGTCAGTGTCAGCGTATCTCCCTGTACGATTTTCACGTTGCCAAAGGCATCAAACGTTTGCGACTGTTCGTAGTAAACCGCACTGTCGCAATTCATCGTCATGCCCGTGTGGCTCATCACCACGTTGCCGCTGAACCGCTGTGCTCCATTCATTTCGTATTTATTGAAGCGCAGGTTGTCCGCATGTTTCAGGGTAATACGTTCATCCTCTGCCTTTTTCTTTCGAGGCTTTTGTTGAAGGTCTGGCAGAGCCGTAGCTGTACAGACAATACTAAGTAGCGAGTAGAATAAAAGCTTTCTCAAGGGTAATCTTATTATAAATGAGTTGCAAAGATAGTGCAAACCGAGCGCAAAGGGAAAGAAAGAAGCAAGCTTATTGCTTTCCCTTTGCCGAGGTGCCGCCTAATCTTCGGCTTACCCGATAGTTTAGGGAGAAAAGACTCGTTCATTGAGCCTTCCCCTACTTTATTAAGTGTGTTCCTATTAGCCTTGAAAAGGGCAACATAAGAAAGGAAAGAGCGCGACCTCAATCTACATTATTACCTTCTATACCCAACAATTCGAGCCCTGTAAGGGTGACACTTTACCTTCATGACAAGGAATAGATGTGTCGCTCCTACAGGGCTCGATACTTATTAAAGGGGCTGTTGTTATTCACTCAGGGTTTCGCTTCGATCCACCTTAGGCTAAGGTGTTTTCAGCCCTTCAGGGGTTATGGGAGCTTTTACTTCACCCAACCTTCATATTTAAATGTACAACCGCGCCAGTCAGGATTGATGCGGACGTAAGTCTTCTTGATTTTGTTCTTAATCCACTGTTCAATCTTCTCTTCGCGGCGTTTGCCAACCACCTCATCGCGCAGCGTTTGGAAGTCTTCCGTCAAGCTGGCGTGGTGGCCTTCGATACGGTTTTTGAGGAGCACAATGGCACAGACCGTTTGGCCCTTGTCGTTCGTCATGCGGAAGGCGCGTGACATTTCTCCTACTTTAAGTGTGTCAACCACTTTGGCCACGTCCTGCGGCAGGTCCTTCATTTCGAAGCGTGAAGTAATGTCGCCTGTACGCGGATTGATGTTGGCCATGAGGCCGTGGTTGTTGCGCGTATCCTTGTCGTCCGAAAGAGCTTGAGCTGCATCGTTGAAGGTAAATTTACCAGCTTCGATGTCGTTACGGATGGAGTCCAAACGAGCAATGCCGCGTTCGTATTCGCTTTCTTCAATCTCAGGTTTCAGCAAAATGTGGCGTACATTGACTTTGTCACCGCGCTTGTCGATGAGCTGGATAATGTGGAAACCATATTCAGAGCGAACAATCTTCGACACCTTCTTCGGGTCGTTGAGCGTGAAGGCTACGTTGGCAAATTCGGGCACCCACTGGTTACGACCCGAGTAGCCGAGTTCACCACCGTTACGGGCAGAGCCTTTATCGTCTGAGTAGAACTTAGCCAGGGTCGAAAACTCTGATTCGCCGCTGTTCACACGTTGAGCAAAGTCGCGCAAACGAGCTTCCACGCGTTCCACTTCCGCGCGTGAAACCTTGGGGACAGACGTAATAATCTGCACTTCAACCTGCGTAGGGATGAAGGGGAGGCTGTCCGTAGGCATCTTCTTGAAGAATTCGCGTACTTCGGCAGGAGTCGCCTTCACGTTTTGGGCAATCTTGCGTTGCACGCTGTTGACCATTTCGCTTTCGCGCGCCTGCTTTTTGAGAATCTCACGCATCTGCGAAATCTTTCGTCCCATCATCTGTTCCACCGTTTCGCGTGAACCGTAGGTCTGGATGTAGTTATTGATACGTTCGTCCACCGAGCGGATGATATCCCCTTCGCTCACCTCGACACTGTCGAGTTCCGCCTGGTGCAGAAAGAGCTTGTTGATAGCAATTTGTTCGGGAATGGTACAATAAGGATTTTCAACGGGAGTACCCATCAGTTCCGAACTGATACGCATTTCCTCAACGTCCGAGAGCAGAATAGGTTCGTCACCAACGACCCAGATGATTTCGTCCACCACGTTGTGTTTACTGAAGTCCGTGTGCTTCTGTGCGGAAGTTGTCGTTTGTGCCAGAGTTGCCGTCGAGAAGGAGGCAAGAAGGGAGCACAAAAACAGAGGGAGTTTTGTCATTGCGGAGTATTTGTGTGAGTAAAATGAAGAGTCTTTGAGTAGAGAAGTCTATGAGCTGAGAAGTTTATGAGTTTTGAGGTTTAGGAGTGTAGTAGTTTGCTGTTAACTACGAATCTCTAAACTCCTCAACTCCTTCACTCTTAGACTCCTCAACTCCTCATTTATCGGATGGTCTTCAAGACTGCGTCGTTCACGTTAAACGTGAATTTCTTGCGGAGTCCTTCCACCCATTCTTTTTCTTTAGCAGCCTGGTAGTCAGCCGTTACTTGAGCCTTTACGTCCCATACAGACTTGGGCTTCTTCTGCACCTTGCCGCAGACGTTTGTCAGCGTGTAGCCAGTCATGGTCTTCTTTTCGCCCGAGCGGAAAGCATAGGCATCGACATAAGGATTCTCGCCCTGTTGGCAGAGGTAAGGACCGCTGATAACGACCGTGACCGAATCCTTATTAAATTGCTGTTTCAGTTGCTTGCGCCATTCGATGGTCTGTTCACCGTATTTTTTGAGCATTTTCTTGACCGCCTTTTCGTCCTTTGCCTGCTTGCAGTGGAACACGAAGCCCTTAAAGCGCGGCTGTTTCCAAGCATATTGCTTCTTGTGAGCCTTATACCACTTTTCGAGTCCCGTTGTATCCGTAGCCGCAACGTCCCATACCTGGCGTTTGCTAGCTTCGTAAAGGAGCAGACCGTCGTGGTATTCCTGAATGAGGTAACGCAGGTCGCTGTTTCCCTTGATTTCCGCATTCATGACACTGTCAAGAACCGCTTCGCGAGTCAGTTTACCCTTTGAAGCCTCTACGATTTTGCGAATACGGTATTCACTCGAAGCCTCCTCAATGTTTTGCTTCTTCAGCATCTCCATGATTTCGGGCAACACCTTCTCGTACGGATCGAGCGGTTTGCGATTGGTCATCTTGATAATGTGATAGCCAAAGGGAGAGAGTATAGGCTTTGACATTTCGCCCTTCTTCAGCGCATAGGCTGCCTCCTCGTATTCCTTGACAAAAGCTCCCGGACCCACCAAGGGCAACTGACCACCCTTCACGGCACTTCCCGGATCGCCCGAGAACTTCTTGGCCATTTCGGCAAAGTCCGCACCGTTGAGCAATGCCTGGTAGATAGAGTCCGCTTTTTCTTTCGCAGCAGCTTGTGCTTTGCTGTCTGCCTTTTGGTTGAGGTGGATGAGAATGTGAGCCGTCTCGATGAGATCCTTTCCGCCCAAATTCTTTACCGTGTTGTCGTAGACCAAATGGCAGATAGAGTCGATAAACGACTGATCGACCATGTACGGCGTGAGCTGCATATCACGGTAAGTAAGGAATTCCTTTCGGAAGGAAGACAGCGTGTCAAGACCCACCGCTTCAGCCGCTGCCACTTTCAACTTGTAGTTGATAAACATCTGTGCGTATTCTTCGACAGACTTCTTTTCGACAGCACCTTCTACGCTACCGTTTTTGTGGAAGGAGTATTCAAATTCCGCCTTGGTCACCGGTTTTCCGTTGATAGTCATCAAAACGGGGTCGTTGGCAACCTGTGCGCCAGCAGTGAGTGCCAAGGCAAAGAGTGAGGGGAGAACGAATTTTCTTTTCATTGGTAATGAGTAGGTAAACCGTGGGCACGTAACACGGGAAGGGTGTATACGTGTCCACGGTTTTGTGAGGTAAGTATCAAGAGTGGAGGATATTATTCTCCACGGCGGCTATAGTTGGGAGCCTCGCTCGTAATGGTAATATCGTGCGGGTGGCTCTCCATGACGCCAGCACCCGTGATGCGAGTAAATTTAGCGTTGTGGAGCAAATCAATCGTCGCTGCGCCGCAGTAACCCATACCCGAACGCAGACCGCCGACCATCTGGTAAATAACTTCCTGAACTGAGCCCTTGTAAGGAACGCGTCCGGCGATACCCTCGGGAACGAGTTTCTTCACGTCGTTTACTGCGCCCTGGAAGTAACGGTCCTTTGAACCATTTTCCATAGCTTCGAGTGAACCCATACCGCGATAGGTCTTAAACTTACGGCCGTTGAAGATAATCGTTTCGCCCGGACTTTCTTCCGTACCGGCAACGAGTGAACCAATCATGACACAGTTACCACCGGCAGCCAAAGCCTTGACAATATCGCCTGAATAGCGCAAGCCACCGTCAGCGATGAGGGGTACACCCGTGCCCTTCAGTGCGCAAGCCACGTCGTAAACAGCAGAAAGCTGCGGAACGCCCACACCTGCTACCACGCGTGTCGTACAGATAGAACCCGGACCGATACCTACCTTAATCGCATCAGCACCAGCTTCTACGAGCATACGAGCGGCATCGCCCGTTGCCACATTGCCCACTACGATATCAACTCCCGTGAAGCATGACTTTGCTTCGCGGAGCTTTTCAATCACAGACTTAGAGTGTCCGTGAGCCGTGTCAATGATGATGGCATCAGCACCAGCCTGAATCAAAGCCTCCATACGCTGCAAGGTGTCAGCCGTTACGCCTACACCAGCGGCAACGCGAAGACGACCCTTGGCGTCCTTACATGCCATGGGTTTATCTTTAGCTTTGGTAATGTCTTTGTAAGTGATAAGTCCGACCAAACGGTTGTCGCTGTCTACAACAGGCAACTTTTCAATCTTGTTCTTCTGAAGAATTTGTGCAGCTGCATGCAGGTCGGTTTGCTGCGTCGTTGTAACAAGGTTTTCACGAGTCATTACTTCGTCAATGCGCTTGTCCATTTGCGTTTCAAAGCGCAAGTCACGGTTGGTAACGATACCTACCAAGTGCATATCATCGTCTACTACGGGGATACCGCCAATATGGTATTCACTCATCAGTGAGAGGGCATCCTGCACCGTCTTATAACGCTTGATGGTCACGGGGTCGTAAATCATACCATTCTCGGCACGCTTTACGATGGCTACTTGGCGAGCCTGGTCTTCGATACTCATGTTCTTGTGAATCACACCGATACCACCTTCGCGTGCAATGGCAATGGCCATGCGAGCTTCGGTAACAGTGTCCATGGCTGCTGTCACGAAGGGAATCTGCAAGTCAATGTTGCGAGAGAACTTCGTGGCCAAGGATACTTCACGGGGAAGAACTTCAGAGTAAGCGGGAACTAAAAGGACGTCATCAAACGTGAGACCGTCCATAACGATTTTGTCTGCAATAAAATCAGAAGTCATAACAAGTCGGGATTTTAATTGCGCGCAAAATTAAGCATTTCTTTTTTACGTACCAATCTGCGTTTCCCTTTTTTGGTGCGCTCCATTGGTCTATAACGATGCTTAATGATTGGTTTATAAGAGGGGCTTGCGCGTTTTATAAAGTAATTAGGAGGAGGGAGTAGGGGAAGGTTGGGGAGTCACTCCGGTCGGACTTCCAACCTTATTTAGAACGTTCAGGTTCGAGCGTCATTCGGTCGATTTCGGGACACCAGGCAGCTGCGTTGCTAAGGCGGATGACATTCTTTCCTTTTTTCAGTACAATCGGCACCTTGACCGACTGTATTTGCCCTTTGGCACCACCCGTTACCTGGATGGGAAACTCTTTCCCATCGTTGATACGGCAGTAGACCTCTCCCGCTTCTTCCGTCAGATAGTCCAAGGTCATCGTGTACGAACCGCCTTTTAGGCTATATACATTGCGCCATTCCAAGTAATTGTCAGGGTGATTGCCCAACCAGCTCACTTTGCCGCCACCCGAACAGTTGGGTGCATCCTGGTAGGCGGCATGCCCCAGTCGATGATTGATGCCTAAACACTGAAAACGTTCCAACCAGGCCGTTTCAGCCTCGTAGACGGTGCGTTCCTGGCGTCCCTCTGCCTGAAGAATGAAAATACGTGTGTCATGTTTGGGAACTTCGACCGTAAGTTTTCCCGTAGTGACTTCCTGCAGATTCTTTTGGGCAAAGACATCGCGCACAGTGACATTTCCCGTTAGGTCAACATCAGCCATGTTCAGCATAAACGACCGGGATTGTTCCGTTGGATTGTAGATGGCTACGGCGCGTCGGGTACCTTGCAGCGTCTGTACATCTTTTACGTATAGATATACGCCTCCTACGACCTTCACCACATACGCTTGTAAGGCCAACGGGTCTTGGTTGATGGCGATGAGCTCGCGGTTTTTGAGTAATGCCAAAGAGGAGGGAGCAATTGTTGTCAAGTCACAGCCAATCAGCAACGGCGAACTTTGTATGCACCACATTCCCAGGTGAGTGCGTTCTTCAGCTTCCGATAGTCCACGTCCGATCTCCAACATGTCCATATCGTTGTAATGCCCTTCGGTAGCATAGGCCGAGAGGTAACGGTTCTTGCTGATGATGCGTTTCACGGCATCCCAATCGGCTGTAATGTCCGCATCAATTCGCCAGGACGAACCGATTTGGTGTACCCAGGTACCCGGGAAATTCCATCGACACACGTTGACGCGCACATCCTTGCGCCCCGTTTGGTCGATGGCTTTGCGAATCGCCGTGTACCGTTCGCGTTCGTCCAAATCCAAGTGCTCGGCGTTTTGACGCGCATCGCCACCGCAGAAGTCTATTTTGATAAAGTCAAAATCATGTTGTTTGAAGAAAAAGTCAGCGTCCTGTTGGTCGTGACCGTAAAAGCCAACATCCCTCCCCAGTTTGTCTTGATCCCAATAATGCCCGCAAGTGTTTCGTCCGGCATCGGAATAAATGCCCGCTTTCAACCCTAAGTGGTGAATGCGGTCAATGAGGGGCTGGAGTCCTTGGGGGAAGCGTTCGGGATGCACACGCAGTTTGCCTTGCGCATCACGTCCACCAAAGAATCCATCGTCTATGTTGATGTATTGGTAGCCCACCTCCTTAAGGCCTTGGCTGACCATCGCCTCGGCCTGTTTCAGAATGAGGTCGGCATGAATATTGACGCGATAGGTATTCCAAGAACTCCATCCCATGGTGGGGCGTTCGTATGACAGAGCGGCAAGGCTGAGTGAAAGCGCAGCCGATAAAGCCAGCAATGCGTATCGTTTGGGAAACATAAGTATCTAAAGGGAGCTATGAATTATAGTTTAGGAGTAAAGAGTTTATCCATCAAGCAAGGACTTTCAACACCTACTTAAGCTTTTTAGCCTTCAACTCCTCAACACTTATTTATTGTCGTGGCGTAATGGCCACCTTAATCACGCCGTCTTCCTTGGCTTCAAACAAGCGGTAGGCTTCTTCGATGCGGTCGAGGGGAAAGCGATGGGTGATGAGTGGCGTAGTGTCAATCTTACCTTCAGCAATCAGTTGGAGTATTTCGGCACAGTCGCAACCGTCTACACCGCCTGTCTTAAAGGTCAGATTTTTTCCGTACATATCGGGCAGGGGTAATTGTTGAGGCTGGTCATAAAGTGCCACAACCGTGACGAGGGCATTGGGGCGGGCGCATTCCCAGGCCAGACGGAATGTCGTGGGGGCACCTGCCACCTCAATGACCACGTCTGCTCCACCGTGGTCGCTGTGCTTGCAGACAAAGTCACGACAGTCATCGGGTGTTACCGTCAACACCGACGGGTAGTGTTCGTTGACAAAGCGGCGGCGTTCGGCAGACGCTTCGCAGACGATGATGCGGCGCGGCTTTTGAAGCAATGTGCAGAGTAGGGTACAGATGCCCGTCGGTCCGGCACCGATAATCAGCACCGTGTCTTCGGGTGTTATTTCAGAAATGCGTGTTGCCCAAAATCCCGTGGCCAACACATCGCCCACCAAGAGAGCTTGTTCGTTGCTCACCGTGTCGGGAATGCGGTTTAATCCCTGGTCTGCATAGGGCACGCGTACATATTCTGTCTGTCCGCCGTCAATGCGGCATCCCAAAGCCCAACCGCCGTGCGGGTCGGTACAGTTATTGACATAGCCGTGTTGGCAGAAGAAGCATTCGCCACAGAAAGTTTCCACGTTCACCGTCACGCGGTCACCAGGTTTCACGGTCTTCACCGCTTCGCCCACCTCCTCGACCACACCTACCATTTCGTGGCCTACCGTAATGCCCGGCACAGCGCGGGGTACACTGCCGTGCTTTATATGTAGGTCACTGCTGCAGATGCTGCTCAAAGTGACACGGACAAGGGCATCCTTCGGATCAATGAGTTGTGGCTTAGGTTTTTCCGTCATTTCAAATACGCCTTGACGGATGTAAGTATATGCTAACATAGAAATAAGATGAGTTGGAGATGAATCAAATGGGAAGAGCCGAACTCGCAGCCGTTCTTCCCTTTACTAATACAGAAACCAACAAGAGGCTTACTTTATTGTATAAAGGACAGTTTGTAAGTGTTTTTGTGGAAAGCAGATGCTAATCGAGTCTCCCCATAGTCCCCAAAGTATTCTTTCCATCCCTTCTGTGATTTCTGGCCTGGGTCATCTCCGTGTGCCATGCCGTTCGATTTCGAATCGGACGTAGGGTGCAGGTCTGCAAATAGGTTTCGATTGAGAATCGACCGTAGGGTGCAGTGGTGTAATGCCGTTCGATTTCGAATCGGACGTGGGGTGCAGGTCTGCAAGTAGGTTTCGATTGAGAATCGACCGTAGGGTGCAGTGGTGCAATGCCGTTCGATTTAGAATCGGACGTGGGGGTGTAGTTGTGCAAGTGTGTTTCGATTGAGAATCGACCGTAGGGGGCAGGTAGAATACTTCGATGTAGTCTGGCTTTACTGGCGTTCGATTTTTGTTCCTCCTGCCCCAGCTTCTTAAAGGCTTTGTCGTCTCCTTTGTTAAACGCTTCCTCTTTCAGTCGCCGGGTTTCCTCCAGTTTATTTTTGAGGTTGTCAATGTTCTTGCTCGCTTGTGAGGTGTTAAGGAGCAGGACTACTTCTTTGATTTCTTTTGAGTTCATAAAAAAACAGCGTGTGTAGTTTGGATTTGCTCCAAAGGTACACACGCTGTTTGCGTAGAGAAAGGACATTTTTTAGTATCCGTAGTAGCGCCATGACTTAGGGCGGAAGGTTCCCCTCGGTCTTTTCTTGAGTGCAGCTTCGCGCCGATATTCTTCGGCCTTTTTATCGCTCCACTCTCTAAAGTCTTTATGGAAAGCATAAAAAAGGAAGGAAGTGACGAACCCGGCACCTCCAAAAATGAGGATAAAAGCAATGATGAAAGAAAACATAACAGGCTCTTTTATAGGTTTGACACCGCAAAGATACTTATTTCCCCTCTTTCGCGGTGTCGCTCTCGGTGTCTTTTTCGTTCCCAGTTTTTGCGGCGCGGGGCGCGTGCGTCGGTCATTCGCCCGACAGCGAGGCGACAATCTCCCGTTCGCGCTCCGAGAGTGGGAGCACCTGTATTTCACGAGCCGCCAGCCGTTCAGCCGCCAGCCGTTCAGCCGCCCGCCGTTCAGCCGCCAGCCGTTCAGAGAGCAGGAAGCCCGAGCCGAACAATCCTTTTCCGCAGTCCAGCTTTCGGGCAAACATCGTTTCACAGCGCGGAGCCTTCCATTCAATGCCACGCGTCGCGAGCTTCCCGAGGACGGATGCCACTGCGACATGGGCAGGATAGCCCAGCAGCGGACGCGCTTTCGGTTTCTTCTCCGCCAATGCTTCTCTGTCGGCCTCTTCGATGAGCTTACACAAATCGCCTGCCACGACGAAGGCGGGCGCGCCCGGGTAGCAGTTTGTAATAAACGAGGTGCTGACCTTCGCCCCATTCGCGTACGTGACGCGGGCGTTGCACACGATGCCCGTCACCTCTTCGCGGTTACAATAATTGAAGAGGGTCAGCTGCGGCGCGAAGAGGAAGAAGCGGATGCCGTGCAGGATGTACCAGTCCACGATGCTGGCAAGGATCGAGAACGGCGGGTTGTCCAGCACCAGGCAGCCCTCGGGGTAGGCTTCGGCCTGATAGTCGCCGCCCGGGCGGAAGGGGCGGACGATTTCCACGCCTTCCGCCAGGGGCATGATATTGTCGCCCACCCACTGCCGTACCGCTTCGTAGACTTCGGGCGGGGTGTAACAGTCGTCGGTGGTCTTTTTGGGTTTGAATTTGTCGACAAACTCTTCGTAGGTTTCTCCGTGTGCCATAGGTAGGTATGAAATTGTTAGTTAGGATTCAAAGAATAGAAATGGGGGCGCCATGCCGCCTTTTTTCTTCAACCACGGAATACACGGAAATCACGGAATTTTTCCGTGACTTTCCGTGCCATTCCGTGGTTCAGTTTCCGCCGTCCGCGTTAAGCAGGCTGCACGGGTGTCACCACACCGCCGCCCGTCGAGCCCGAGCCTTCGCCGCCGTCACCGGGTGCAGGGTTCTTGTCCGCCCCGCCGCCTTCGCCGCCTTCGGGCGCAGGTGCAGGATTCTTGTCGTCGCCTTCGCCGGGCTTCGGTTGGCTGACCATGTGCTGCTTCGTGTAGCGCACCAGTTCGTTCACCTTCGCCGCCAGCGCGGGGAGCGTCTCTTCGCCAAACATCGTAATCACCGCGTCGGCCACAAAGAGCAACTCCTTCAACGCCTCGTCCGTCTTGAGGCGCGCGTTAGCCAATGCTTCGGGCGTGAGCGCAGCGCGTTCCTCGTTACGCTGGAGCATCGCCGCCTGGAGCGCGGTCGCACCCTGCTTCATTTGCGCTACAAACTGCGTCGCACCGATGGCCGTCACGTGGGGCTTCATCGCCTCTTTTTCTCTGAAGGTTGGGTTTCTGCTGCTGCGCGGCTCTCATTGTTTATTTGCCGGAGTTCCTGTCGGGCGTCGCGCAGTTTGGCAGTGAGTTCCTGCCATTCCTGTGAGTTGCGTTCCACGTTGCCGCTGTTGAGCGCGGCATTGATTTCCTTGATGACCTTTTTCAGTTCCTTGGGTGTGGCCTTGTCCAGGTTGCGCAGGGCGCGGTCGATGATTTGCGTGCGCGACATCATGCGGTCGAGTGCCTGCTTGGCGCGTGCTTCTTCGGCTTTGGCGCGTCGCATGCCTTCCTGGTCTCCTCTGCGTAGTGCGTCGAGGTAATTCTGATGAGCTTTAATCCGTTGTTCATCGTACTTTTTGCGAGTCTGCGTTGCCTGGTTCGCGTCGAGTATGATTTTGATGATTCTGGTGTCCTTATCCATAATTCGTGCTTTAAAAATTATGGAGCAAAGGTATTTCAAGCGTGACGGATGATAAAAGACAAAAGGCTGGGACGAGTAGTAACCTCGCTCCAGCCTTTTGTCATCTCAGCCAGTCTTGGAATGTCATGTCAGAGGGTATGGTTCCCATCCGCTGGCCGGCTCTGAATATTTCGTACTCATTGCGCATCCATTTCTGTCTTTTCTCTTCGAGTTTTTGCTTTTGCCTAGCTTTTTGTTTGAAATCGAAATCATCAACGAATTTCCGGCATTTTTCATCGTATTCCTTGTCGATTGCAGAACGTATGGCAACATACACAGAAGCGGCGAGAAGAGCACCTTCTCCGATAAAAATCAAAATGAAAATCGTATGAAGAGTCATGGCTTTGAGTATTTCTAGGTTTGACACCGCAAAGATACCTATTTCTCCCCTTTCGCGGTGTCGCTCTCGGTGTCTTTAAGGAGGGTTGCATCCCGTTGGTGATATGAAGCGGGAGGCAACCTTTCAACCTTAACCCTTTCTTCAAAATTCCGACACAGCCCCGACACAGCCTCCTTGTACTTTTGCACCCGGAAACAAGACATAACATACTCAATGCAGATTATTAAGCATTCCTTGGCGTTAGCATTGCTCGCGTCAGGATTACCTATGAGTGTACAGGCTGACGAACGGCCTGACCACGATGTGCCCGAACAAGTGGCACGAACGAAAACAGACCCCACTGCTACCGTGATAAAGGGTAGGGTGGTTGATGCCAAGAGTGGCGAGTACATTATCGGGGCGCGTGTTTCGTTCAAAGAGAACAAACAAATCTTTACCATCTCGGGATTGGACGGCTCGTTTACACTGCAAACGAACGGTCAGACGGGAACGCTCGTGTACAGCAGTCTCGGGTACAAGCAAGGGGAGTTCGTCCTTTCAGAAGATTGTGCAGACACAGAGCTATCCCTTCCTCTCGAAGAACAAAATGTAGCCCTCGGCGAAGCGGTCATCATGGCGCATAACCCCGGACGCACTGAGGCGGGTGCACGCAGCATGGAGCGCAAGGCGATGAACGTGATGAACGTCATGAGTGCTAAAGCCATCGAACTTTCGCCCGACCTCACCGTAGCCAACGCTTTGGGACGCATCTCGGGGATTACGCTCGAACGCAGTGCCAGCGGTGAAGGGCAGTATGCCATTTTGCGCGGCATGGACAAACGTTACAACTATACGTTGGTCAATGGGGTGAAGATTCCTTCGCCCGATAACAAAAATCGCTTCGTGCCGCTTGACATCTTTCCGGCTGAAATGCTCGATCGGCTTGAAGTGAGCAAGTCGCTGACGGCCGACCTCGAAGGCGACGGCATCGGGGGGGCAGTCAATATGGTCATGAAGGATGCGCCCGACAGCCGACAATTTACGGGTAACTTTTCGATGGGTTACAGTGCGCTCTACTTTGACCGCGATTTTACCTCGTTTCGCACCTCTGGCATTCAGAAGCATTCGCCCAACGAACGTCACGGACTCGACCACAGTGTCACGATGAGCGATTTTACCACGCGCAACTTGGCATTGAAGGAGAAGCAGTTTGTGCCCGACCTGACGTTGGGACTTTCCTATGGCGACCGCTTCTTCAATCGTCGACTGGGACTCATGTTGGCAGTCAGTGCGCAAAATATTCATCGCGGCAAGGAAAGCAAAATCTATGCGCAAAGCGGTACGACCAACCTCGACGGCACGCTGACTACGCGCGACTATTCCGAAGAGCAGTCCCGACTGGGTGCTCACCTCAAACTCGACTTCCTTCCTGCAGCCGATAGTGACCGCCACAAGCTGGCGTGGTACAACGGTTATATGTTCCTGCGCAACCAGCAGGTGCGCGACACCCGCGAAAGCCGCAAGGAGGCCGTTCGTATGCGCCTCAATCAGCAGGGCATTTTCAACTCGACCCTCTTGGGTGAACATGCTTTTCTCGACGACGGTGCGTTGCGACTGAACTGGCGTGGAGTCTATTCGAAGGCAACCAATCGCACTCCCGATAATGCCGAAATCTTCCTCACCACAGCCGCAACCGGCGTACAGACTGTCAGCATCAATCCCGGTGCCGTGCGCCGTTGGGAACACAATGACGACGAGGACTGGGCGGGTTATGCCGACCTTAGTCACCGTCTCGACCTGTCGTCACAGACTACGCTTACCATCAGTGCCGGCGGTATGTTTCGAGACAAAAAGCGTAGTTCCTTCTTCAACGAATATACCTTCAAGCCCACTGCCGAACAGCGTACCCTGGTGCGTGGCAAGGACTGGTTCAACTTTGACGAAATCCAATTTGCCGCTCCGCGCTTCGGTAATCTGAGCGATCCGCTCAATTACGACGCGACCGAACAGGTAGGTGCGGCTTACGCAATGGGTAAATTAGAAACTGGCGCCTGGGAACTGACGGCTGGTCTGCGTGCCGAACACACGAACCAAGGCTACACGCTACTCTTCCCCACAGAAGGTGCGCGCAACCGTGGACATCAGAAGTATTGGGACTGGCTTCCCGACTTCCATGCCAAATATCGCGTGCATACGGATGCCAACTTGCGCTTCTCGTATGCCCGCTCTATCAACCGCCCGAGCTTCTTCGAAATTGTGCCTTACAAACTGCTGGGCGAGGACTATAACGAACGCGGTAATCCAGATGTACGTCACACCGTGGCAGACAACTTCGACTTGCGCTACGAGTGGTTCCCTACTGCTTCCGAGCAGTTGATGGCAGGCGTATTCTACAAGCGCATCGACGACCCCATCGAGTACGGCATGGAGACCAGCGGACAGGATACGTACTACACGCCTGCCAACTTTGGTACGGCGCACAACATGGGTGTCGAAATCGACGTGACGAAGTATTTCCGTTGCTTTGGCATCCGTGCCAACTACACCTATACGTATTCACGCATACGTACGCAGAAGACGGTCGAACTGAAGAACCCCGACCCCAACGGCGAAACGACCACCATCACACAGACGGTTAGTCAGACGCGTCCGCTCTTTGGTCAGGCTGCCCACGTGGCCAACGTATCGCTCCTTTACAAAGATGCAACTCACGGTTGGGACGCTCAGTTGGCACTCAACTACACCGGCAAGCGTCTGTGCATCGTGTCCCGCTTCCTCGACAACGACTCTTGGCAAGACGGTTACACACAGTTGGATGCTTCGGTTGAGAAGAATTTTGGCAACACCGGTTGGAGCCTTTTTGCCAAAGCCAACAACTTGCTCAACCTTCCGCTGGTGCAGTACGTAAAGCGCAATGTCCGCAACGAAAATCTCGGTCCCGAAGTGGAACGTCACAAGGGCGGACTGCTCGAACGAAAGGAAAAGCATGGTCAGAGTTTCTTGATCGGCGTAAGGTTTAAGCTGCTGTAAGTTCGGTGATTCGAAACATAGACCTATCGAAACATCGACAGCACGATTGCAAAGAAAAGTCCCCGCCGCCTCTCAGCGACTCCACCAACCTTTTCCCATCTCTTTCATCAAACAATTCCATCAACCCCATAACATTTCATTCAATGAACACCAAACATTTCGTGTTGGCTGCCCTTTGTCTGGCAGCAGGAACTTTCACCGCTTGCAGCGATGACGACGAACCCGCAGGCAATCCCAATCCTCAGCCTCAGCCCAATCAGCCCTCTCCCGAGGTCGTGCTCCAGGGCGATACCGTCAGCGGTGTATGGACCAAGAACTCTGTCATTAAGGTCAAAGGTCACCACCTCACCGTGCCCGAAGGCAAGTCCTTGACCATCGAACCGGGTGTGACCGTAGAATTCGACATCGACGGTGTAGGCACTAGCCACACGCCGATCGAAATGATTGTCGATGGTTCACTCTACAGTAAGGGTTCTGCCGAAGCTCCCATTCGTTTCACCGTAGCTGAGGCCAGCCGTACGGAAGCCAATGCCTTCGCCGGACTTTGGGGCGGTATTATCGCTACGGAGAAGTGTCCCGAAATGCTTTTCGATCATACCATCATCGAGTACACCGGTGGTGCAGTTTCACAAGATTCTCCCTCTGCCCTCAAGGGCATCTATACCCCGGGTGAAGACTATGCGCCGCAGATTACGACCAACAACATCCACGGCCGTTATGTCATCACCAACTCCACGCTCCGCAACGGTATCAGCGATGCCATCTACATGATGGGCGGACAGGCCATCATCCAGCACAACACCTTTGCCGGTAACGGTGAAACGGGGGGTGAAGCCATCAACATCAAGGCGGGTTGCAAGGTCGACGCTGCGTTCAACCTCATCTATTCGCCCAACACGAACGGTCTCAAGCTTTCTTCTTCAGGTCAGAACGACGAAGCTGGCCGTCACCAGGCACTCGTTCGTGCGTACAACAACACCATTGTCAATGCCGGTTGGCGTCGTGACGGCGTAAAGGGTGGTTCCGTCTATTTGGAAAAGAATGCCCTCGCCTCGGTCTTCAACAACCTCATGGTCAACTGCAAGTTCAAGGCGATGACCCCGAAGTGGGGCAATGCTGCCATCGATGCCGGTTGCTCTACCGACTGTGTCGTTGACTACAACTTCTACGCTGCCGGTAAGGTTACCTCCTCCCTGCCTCAGGATGTCGAGGACGGTACGACAGACCCCTTCCTCAGTCTGACGAAGAAGAACAAGAACATCTTTGCCGAGTTTGTCGACGTGCACAGCATCGTTTCAGCCAAGGCTGGCGATGAGGCTACCGATCCGCTCTTTGTCAACTACGACCTCAACGCCACTTCGCTGACCGCCTTCACCATCCATCCTGCATGGGACTTCCACGTAGCCACGACGTCACCCGTCTTCCAGGGTGCTTATAGCGGAACAGACGCGAAGATGCTGCCTTACTTCGGCACCAACGGCATCACCGTCAATGGTCAGACCTACAAGACCGATGCTCCCGTAGTCCGCTTCGGTGCATTCGGAAGCAAGTAAGAATAAAAACAGTTTAGGAGTTGAAGAGTTCGGGAGTTAAGAGGACGCATTTTGCTAAATGAATGCCTTACGCTACCACTAAACTCTCAACTCCTCAACTCCTTTTTTTATATTAAACCTCCCAACTCAGTATTCCATTTATGCGAATCCTTTCCTCCTTATTCCTCTTCCTCTTTGCCTTTTCCCTTCAGGCACAAACGCCCGCAGATTGGGCAAAACTTACAGGCGACATCAACTTCTATCTGTGCAACGACATGGGTCGTAACGGGTATTACGACCAAAAGCCCATAGCCGAACTCATGGGACGCATGGCCGAAGAGATTGACCCCGAATGCGTCTTTGCCGCTGGCGATGTTCACCACTTCTTTGGTGTCGAAAGCACCACCGACCCCTTGTGGCAGACCAACTACGAGCTTGTTTATTCTCACCCCGATCTCATGTTGCCCTGGTACCCCGTGCTCGGCAATCACGAATATCGTGGCAACACGCAGGCCGTTCTCGACTATGCCCAAGTGTCACGCCGCTGGATGATGCCCGCCCGCTACTATTCCAAGTCCTTCAGCGATAACGGTGTGAGCATTCGTTTCGTCCTCATCGACACAGCTCCTCTCATCGAACATTACCGCAAGGACATCGCGAAATATCCCGATGCACACAAGCAGGACATCGACCGCCAATTGGCTTGGATAGACAGCACCCTGACCGCCGCCAACGAAGATTGGGTTGTCGTCATCGGTCACCATCCCGTCTTTGCTGAAACAGGCAAGACCGTGACCGAACGTCAGGACATGCAACGCTTGCTCGACCCCATCCTTCGCAAGCACAAGGTTGACGTGTATGCCTGCGGCCACATCCACAACTTCCAGCACCTGCGTTTTGCCGGCAATTTGACCGACTATGTAGTTAACTCTGCTGCCGCACTGAGCCGCAAGGTGAAGCCCGTCGAAGGCACCCAGTTCTGTTCACCCGCAACCGGCTTCAGTGTCATCAGCGTAACCAAGCAGGCACTCGACTTCCACTTTATCGACAAAGAAGGCAAGGCGATTTACACCGTGCACCACACCAAGTAACCGTCCGTTCCCCCTCTTCTGGCTTCCTATTACGTAAAAATGAGGCTCGACACCGTAACAAGTGTCGAGCCTCATTATTGTTTTCTGGGCCTCTCCCGAAGGAGTCGCAGCAAGGAAGAATCATGCGCGATCTCAAGTTTCTTCAGTCCGTGCAGGCAGTCCGCCACCTCCACTCCAGGCAAGAGCGTCTGACTATTCGTATTTCTCCATGTAAAAGAACAATTCATTTTGGGTCGCAGTAGTAATTATGGAGGGAAGATTCTTCTGCTTCGGTTCGCAGTGGTAGTACGGTCGCGGCATGCCGCGACCGTACTACACTATCAGCAACTTCGTTAGCTCACATCTACCTTGCCCGTTACGACATCGCTGATAAGGCGTTGCTTGTATTCCTTGAGTTTCTCAATTTGGGAACGCTCGGACTGACAAAGGCGGTCGATTTGGGCGGTTTGGTGTCGAGGTAGGCAACAATGGCTTGTTGCTCGGGGAGGGGAGGAACGGGGATTTGTTGTTTCTTTAATTCAGCAAATGATAATGTCAATCTGATGCCTGTCCCCATTCCATGAAATAACTTCTTGCTATCCATTGCTTTAAACAAGTAGTTGTAATATGTAGCTTCAACTCCTTTTCTGGGGGTAACAATCAGATAAGCAGATGTAATAATTCCCTTTTGTGGTGCTATTGCAATTCTCTGAGAAATAAAGTCGTAATTTAAGTTCAGACAGTTGATAGCAAGGTCGTTCTTGTTGATGATAGTATATCCGATGTACGTATCCTTTAGAGATGAAACGTCTCCTATTTCATTTTTGGGAACTAATCTACCATAGTTGAATTTCAAAGCGTGGTCGAACTCATAATCAGAGTTCTTTTTCTTATTCTCAGAAAAGAGCATGGCAATACGTTTAACCTCCCAATGCTCCGGCACCCTTCCAACCCACTTTATCCCCGACTCCTTCATGGGCACATTCGGATTGATTCCCCGTGTCACGGCCTCGGCAATGAGGCTTTGTTTTAATTCCTCCAAGGCCGCAATCTTCTTCTCAGCTGCTGAAATGTATTCGTCAATCTTCGAAACTTTGGAGTCTAAGTAGGAGACGATGGCTTGCTGCTCGGAGAGGGGAGGATAAGTCACTCTAAATGTTTTAATGGACTCCGCGCTTAACCCTTCTCTGTCTCCTTTTTGATAAAACCATACTTGGGATTGCCCTGCATTCGATTGTAGAAAGTATGAGAGGTATTGATGGTTGATAGATTTTGGTCTTATGATACAAACATGTTGGTTTACATTAGCCTTACCTAAAGTTTTATCAACATAGTAACATCTACCAATTGAACCGCCAGTAATGTTTAAAAGGACATCGTTGGGTTGAACTTGAGTATTCTTCATCTTGTCATTGATGGATTCAGAGATGTAAACAACTCCGTCCAATTCCAAACCTTCAAAGTGTATATTCTGACTTCTAAGAAACTTGATGCCTTCTTTACAATAAACTTCTGCACCACCTTTGGGTGTGCTACCACTACCAACTTTAGAAACTACTCTGTTCAATTTAGGAACCTTCCAATGCCCCGGAATCTCCCCGATCCACTTCACCCCGCTATCCTTATATTCCTTATATCTTTTCATGATTAGTCATTTAAAATAGCGTTCAACAATCCGTCGGTGGTAGCTTCGAGTTCGCGAATCTCCGCTGCAATCGTTTCGCGCGAACGGAGTTCAACGGGACGGTAGAAGTATTTGGTAAAGGAGAGTTCGTAACCAATGACCGTCTTGTCCTCGTCAACAAAGGCGTCGGGCGCGTAGGGAAGTACCTCGTTCTCCATAAAGGCAGCGATGCCGCCCGGGTAGAGCAAGGGAATCTGCTCCGTGTCGCGCAACGCAGGGTCGGTCTCGCAAAGGTGCAGCTGTTTGCTGTCGCGGACGATGTTGGCTGCGGGGTCGGCAACGGTGATGAGCGGACGCAACTTCTTGAGCAACGCGGCCTTCAGATGGAGGGCACTGGCGTAGAGGGTCCAGTTGGTGAGAGGCACCTCGGGCGCAACGTTCGCTATCGCCTCGCGACAGAGAGCAATTTCAGCCTCCTTGAGTTTGCCGGCTGACAAATCGGCATCGGGCACGACACGCAGACGGAGCGGACGGTCGACCGTCACTTGCCAGTAACCAAACTCGCGATTGTCGAAGATGCGGCTCTGCTCGTTCTCCTCGAAGCGCATCAGGAGGTCGACGATGGCGCGGCGGTCGGCCTCGTTGGTCTCGCAGTTCTTGTTGCCCAGGTTTTTGCGCAGGGGCGTCTTGATGGCGATGGCGTCGATGAGTTGCACCTTGCCGCGGCGGCGTGCCTCCTTGCGGTTGGTGACAATCCAGACGAAGGTGCCGATGCCCGTATTATAAAACATATTCTCGGGCATGGCGACAATGGCTTCGAGCAAGTCGTTCTCGATGATGTAGCGGCGCAAGTTGCTCTCACCGCCGTCGGCATTGCCCGTGAAGAGGGAGGAACCGTTGTGAATCTCGACAATGCGCGTGCCCTGCTCGTCGTCCATCATGCGGCTCACGTTGTTGGCGAGGAAGAGCATCTGCGGGTCGCCAATGCCGGGCACGAAGCTCAGCGTGCGGCCGTCGAGCTTGCCAAAGAAGCGCGGGTCGGTTATGCGGCTCTTGTCTGTGCCGCAACCCATGGTGGCGAGGTCGTTCTTCCACGGTGTGCCAAAGGGCGGGTTGGAGATGCAGAAGTGAAACTTGCGACCCGGGTGGCCGTCGTGGCTGATGGTGCTGGCGTTGGCAAAGCGCATGCGGCCGATGCCGTCCTGCTGGTAAGTGAAGCTCGTGGCATTGCCCGAGAGCATGAGGTCGGCCTTACAGGTGGCGAAGGTTTCGGGCTGTAGCTCTTGGCCGAAAAGTTCGGTCGTCCAGCGGCGGTGGTGAACGGCGGCGAGTTCCTTGATGCGGTCTTGCACAATCGAGAGGATGCCGCCCGTGCCACACGTGCCGTCGTAGATGCTGTAACGCTGGTTGCGCAAGGTATCGGCCACGGGGAGGATGGCGAGGTCGGCCAGGAGGTTGACGTAATCGCGCGGGGTGTAGTGTTCACCCGCCTCGGTTACGCTGAAATCTTCATTGAACTTACGGAGCAACTCTTCGAAGAGGGTACCCATCGTGTGGTTGTCGAGTGCGGGGAGCTTCTCGCGGGTGATTTCTTTGCCCGTCTCTTCGTCAGTGACGGTCTCCAGGATGGGCGTGTTGCCGAGGTTGATGTTTTCATCGGTCATCTTCTCAATCATATCACCGAGACGGCCGACAGAGGAGAGCTTTTCGACAAAATGGCGCAGGTCGAACTTCGTGATGATGTCCTGCACATGGAGGCTGAAGCCGTCGAGGTAGGCCTCGAAGTTTTGGCGTTGGCGTGTGCTGTCGCTCTCAGCGCGGAGTGTCTTCATGGTAAAGGCGGAGGTGTTGTAGAAGGGGAAGCGCGTGAGCATGCAGAGCTGTTGTTCCTGACTCACCTCGGGCATGAGCTGGAATTCCTCCGTCTGGCAGAACTTCATCACCGCCTCTTTGGTCGGCTCGAGCAGGAGGTCGAGACGGCGCAGCACGATAAACGGCAAGATGATTTTCTTGTAGTCGCCCTTCTCAAACGCCTGAACGAGCACGTCGTTGGCAATATTGAATAGGAAGGAGAAGAGGCGGGAGTATTGGGCTTAATTCATGAATGTCGTAATGAATGATAGTGGGATATGTAAATTCTTAACAGGTGCAAATGTACGAATAAAAGAAAACGGTGCAACAGCTTTGTGGGCGGTTGCACCGAGATTGTGGAAGAAAGGAGGTTGGGAATAATAAAGTGCGTGCTTTGCAGCTTGATTAAGTGATGTGGCAGGTCTTCCTTCAGTGGGAGATGCAGAACGGGGAAGGAGAAGCCGATTGCCTGGTCCGTTGATTGCATCGTGCTCGGGGAAGTCTGGGACTTATAGAAAGCTTGCCACCCGATAAAGTAAGGATTTAGGGGTCTCGCTACCAACAGTCTCCAATGAGCGCGCCCTGCTTCCCTTGATTTATCGGGTGAGCCCAACGAGCCGGCTCCCCGTTTAGTTCAGTTTGTTGACCTTCCCTCTTGTCGCTTCCTGTATTTGGTGGATAGGCGAGCGTTTATCTTAGAAAACAAAAAGGTGTGAAACCCGTGAGTTTCACACCTTTTATTGTAGATGAAGTCCGTTACTTACTTGACTTCCTCAAGATTACCGCCATTGAATATCAATGAATTATATTCTTATGGTACAAATATGGATATTTATAACGATAAGCAAAAGTAGATAAAGATAAACAAATCTATGGTTTGATATGTCGAATTTTCTTTCTTATTGAGGTCCACCATGTTGAAACCTTTCGCACATACAAAATTTGAGAGTTCATGTCAAATCCCAATAATAGCAAACAAATTCCTAACCAAGCAATAGCAAATACTGTTGAAAATCGTAGCAGCCAAACTGGTAAAGAAACAAATGTCATAGAACAGAGAATTACAAGCACAAAGAAAACACCTATTGAAACAAACCTCGTCTGAAACGCATATTGCTTAATATAAACCTCATGCATATATAAATCATTCTCTATTGGCTGGTAAATATTAACATAAAGGTCTCCTGAAATATCAGATATTAATCTGATGCATATCGCATTTGACAAATAAACTGGATTGATTTCGCTTATCTCTTTCCGAACAAACTCCTCTTGAAAAGCAACGCTTTTGTCAAATTGAAGACGACATGGGTTCATCTTGTCATGCCAATACCATAGGTTATTAATGTCATTTGCTATATTATCAATTTGACTGGCAGTAAAGCTACCTGCCCTATAATTCTTGCCAGACATTATAAGCCTACTTCCATATTTACTTAACTTATCAACTATTGATTTGAAATTTTCCTCTTTCTCGTCTATATCACTTGGATACTTGATATGCGTTTGACACCAACTAATCATTCGTAAATAGGACGACAATTTCTTCATGAACGGATCTGCACTTTGGTAGAAAGAGTCCATCTCTCGATTCTTGCGGTTGCCGATTTCCACAAAAACCAAGATAAAACCGCCCGTAATGATTGCAGTAAGAATGGCTACAACTGTA